>JGI2924J29684_1078714_pt1 | contig 125836 bp, 109 predicted proteins | sample BenlonsequencITS_FD_29684 | JGI IMG/M metagenome (IMG submission 29684) | reverse complement strand
ATACAGCTGTATCTCCCATCTTACCGATGTTAGCAGAGCAGTGCATAGAAAGCACCTTTTCTTTTAAAGGTAACAGGTAATTCAACACTGAAAATATACCTTTTTTGATCTCGCCAGCATAACCAGTTCCGCCAATTAGAATGATTTTCCTAGTAAGATTGATGATGGTGAAATTCTTGCCTCTAGTGCCATCTACCGTTGGGTCAGCTTCGAATTCTGGAATACAGATAATGGTGTAAGCTGTTTCCAAATCAATGGTTTCGCCTTCCTCTGGCCTTAAAAACATATTGTGGCAAAAGAGGTTGTGCCAGGCCAAGGTGTTGTAAACCCTGACATTAAGCCGGTACCTACTGTCAGCACCGGCATACATATCCCGGGCAAATATGATCCTGTTCTTCAGGTAAGCTGTCATTTTGTTCAATAAACCATCAAAATGCGCTTCCATAAAGGGAATGTTGATCGTTCCCCACCAGATGGTGTTTTTGGTCTTGTAGTCAGAAACGATGTAACGGTCTTTTGGTGACCTTCCTGTGAACTTACCGGTGTCTGCCATTAAGGCACCAGTGTCTGTCAGCCATCCTTCTTTTTGGGCAAGGGCATGCTCAATAAGTTCAGGAGGTGTTAGGTTGAGTTTTAACTGACCTTTATCCAACTGTTCATGAATACGCTGTTGGTCAGTAACGGGGGATGTTTTACTGATCATAAATCTTTAAAGCTATTTGGGTATTATAAAAAGGTATTGCTACAAAGATAGAGGAATTGGAGCGTATTATCCTTAAAAAAGATTGAAAATGTACGTTTTCAAACGATTTCGATGGGTTTTTTGATGACAATTAAAGGAAGTAAAATATTCAAAAAAGAATGATTGTTCCTGTGGAATCTCAAAAAGATTGACCAAATACCATTAGGGAACAAAATGGTTCATTTTTCTCAGTTTAAGAAAAAATCTCTTATCATTGTAAATTATTAAGCTTAATTCAGGAATTATTTACCCAAATGTTAGAAAACGAAGAATCCAATAAACAGCAACTCGATAGAGGTTTTGATGGCCCATCGATGTTTGGCCACCCAAGGGGGTTAATGACACTTTTTTTTACTGAAATGTGGGAACGTTTCAGTTATTATGGCATGAGGGCGTTGCTCATTTTATTTATGACCACGGCTGTCATTGATGGAGGCTTGGGATTTGATGATAAGACATCAGGTGCAATTTACGGTCTTTATACGATGGGGGTTTACTTGTTGGCCTTACCAGGTGGCTGGCTCGCAGACAGGTTGTTCGGGTTAAAGAAATCAGTTTGGTACGGAGGGATTATTATTGCACTGGGGCATTTTACAATGGGTTTGCCGGGAATATTGGCGATGCTGGAAGGAGGGCATGTGGCCAAGGATACGTTGTCTTCACTGGATACTACTTCCTTTTTCCTTGGGTTGATTCTTATTGTGGTGGGGACGGGTTTGCTCAAACCTAACATCAGTTCAATTGTTGGACAGCTCTATCATGAAGGAAGTTCAAAAAGAGATGCTGGATTCAGTATTTTCTATATGGGAATCAATATCGGTGGATTTATCGCACCTATTATTTGCAGTACTTTTGCTGAAATAGATTGGCATTTAGGTTTTGGTGTAGCAGGTTTTGGAATGGTCCTTGGACTTATTCAGTACCGATTGACATCAGGTACGCTAAAAGGGAAAGGGGAGTTGACAGATCCAGCCTCTGAGGTGGAAGTCGCTCACCGACGTCGACTAAGGATGTTTACTTTTCTGACAATAATAGTTATTTCCTTAGTAGTTTTTTTAATGTTTCAGGGCACTATTGCTATTAATGCTGCAGCGATAGCGGATGCATCTTATAAGGTTATTGCCTTGGTGGCAGCAGGATTCTTTATTTATGTGATTCTTTTTGGTGGGTTGGATAAAGAAGAAAAGAAAAAAGTAGGAGTGATTGCTATTTTACTCTGTTTTGGAGCGTTGTTTTGGTCAGGATTTGAGCAGGCAGGTTCCACCTTGAATCTGTTTGCAGAACGGTTTACTAATCGACATGTGTTTGGATGGGAGATTCCAACAGGATACTTCCAATCTGCAAACTCCATGTTTATCATTATTTTTGCGCCTGTATTTGCAGCCCTATGGGTTTGGTTGGCCAAAAGACATTTAGAGCCCAGTTCTCCTATTAAATTCGCCTTTGGCCTGATCCTGCTCGGGATAGGCTTTTTAGTGATGTATTTTGCAGCTAAAGTAGCGGCAGCGGGAAGTTTAGCCGCTCCCACCTGGTTAATGTTTACCTATCTGTTTCATACTTTTGGAGAATTGAGCTTAAGCCCAGTGGGATTGAGCTTGACCACAAAGCTGGCACCGAAAAAATTTCAAGGGCAAATGATGGGAATGTGGTTTTTGTCTGTTGCTTTGGGCAATTTGGTTGCTGGCATTATCGCTGGGGAAGCGAGTGGAGGCTCCAAGGAAGCAGTAGCTGAAATGCCGGATCAGTATATGTTAATTGTAATGATATCCATAGGAGCAGGAATTGTACTCATGTTGATTACCAAACCTATTAGGAAATTAATGGGGAATGTTAGATAACTAAAAAGGGGAGCGATCATCGCTCCCCTTTTTAGTTATAAAGTAAACCCTTATTATTTTTCCTTTTTATTTCCTTTGAATAGACTGTTTCTGATGTCCATGTTGGAAAGGCCAGCGCCCAAGCCAATAAGGATACAAACGATAAGGATGAATAATTGAGCTCCTGAACCCAGGGGAGAATTGAATATTTCCAGTAACATATCTGAAATGTTTTAAGTGAAGTCTTAAATTTTTTGCAATTTAATAGCTCAGCCTCATTGGACAAAATTAATTTATAAAAACTGGGCTATCTTAGGAGAAAGAGGCCCAGTCTGAATACTAATTAGTCAAATTCGTCATCCAAATCGTCTTCGAAATCGCCAAAATCATCGTCTTCGAAATCGATTAAATTGTCTTCAAGTCTTTCATCATCGTCATCATCTAGGTCATAAATGTCCTCGTTGAGATCATCCATATTGAATTCGTCATCTTCCTCGAAGTCATCGAATTCGTCATAGTATTGTTCAGTTCCTCTTGCCATAACGTGATAGGTTTAAATAAGATTAATCGGCAGGATTTTACGCTATTTACAACAAAATTTAATTTATTTCAATAAGAAAATTTATTTCCTCACAGGCGTAACAATTTCAGGATTTGATCAATAAATGAGAGGGGCAATTAGAGAAGCAGTTTTTTGCAGTAATTATCGGTAATTGCTATTAATGCTGATTATTGATGTTGCTATTTTTTATTTGTCAGTATTTTGTAAGGTTAGTTGTGAAAAATGCATTTATTTTTAAATCTCATTACATAATGTGTAATAAAGAGAGGTGGTAGCCTAAATTTATTCCTTAGGTTTTGGATACGTCGAATTCATAAATTGATGAAATCGGTACGTACGTTTACATTTTTTTTGATTACCTGTACAGAAATTTACTTTCCGAGTTTGTTTTTTAAACCATGAAAAATGTTTTTTAAATTAATTTTAATGTATTTTGTTTGTTTTCTTGTCGTCATTCATATAAATTAGTGGTGTGTATTAGGGTACTGTGGACCAGTCAAGTAAGCCTGGTAATCGATTTCATAGATGTATCCTGATAAGCACTGAATTAAAAATTTACAGCTGTTAAAGAATACTAATAAAAATAATGTTTGGATGCTTCATCGGTTCGTAAACCGTCATGGGTGGTTTACAGATAGTAAATGGGTTAATGAGAAAAATTTCGAATTTTTATTAGAGAAACTATGAATAATATTAACAAACTTGTCGCGGGTTTTTTCTTTATCTGGGACACTGTCATTTTAGGAATTACTTTTCTTGTTTCACTTTATATCTTTAAAGATACAAGTGTTCAAGGATTGGATTGGATGCTCTTCATGGGGCTTATTTCTATATGGCTGGTAATAGTGAAATGGAGAAAGCTATATTTCTTTGATGTCAATGGGGATCTTTCAAACAGAATTTTAAATTATGTAAAGTCCAGTGCCATCTTAGTGGTGATCTTGGGCTTGGCTTATTTAATATTCACTTTTCCTCCAACCTTTAGAAAAGTGGTGCTTTCTTTCTCTATCGGATTTCCTTTGATTGGCATTGTAACCAACTTTGTCATCTTAAGTATAATTAATCGACTGAAGAATAGTGGAGGGGTTGGTAAAAATGTCCTGGTGACGGGACAAGGAGAAATGGTCAATAAGGTGAATTCCTATTTTAAAGAAAATCCTAAGAACGGATATCAGGTAAAAGGTGTCGTGAAATATCAAAATGTGGCAGAACCTGAGTTGGCAATAGAAGGCGGCGAATACGTTAGTGATTTAGAGAGTATGGGAAGCTACATAAAAGAGAATCCTGTAGATGAAGTTATAGTAGCTCTTCCAATTCAATATTCAGAGGAAATCAAAAAAATTCTAAATACAGCTGATTATTACGGAACAAGGGTTAGGTTTGTGCCAGACTATCAAAACCTTCTAGGAGAAGACTGCAAAGTGATCAGGCAAGGGAAAATGGACATGGTAAACGTGAGACAGATGCCCCTTGATGATAAGATTTCTGCCTTTATAAAGGAATGTTTTGATTGGTGTTTTTCCAGCTTGGTACTTCTAATGCTGTCACCATTGTTCTTTTTAATTGTGTTACTTATTAAACTTGATAGTCCAGGTCCAGCTTTTTACTGTCCTGAAAGGATTGGGAAAGGTGGGAAGCCGTTTAGGGTTTTTAAGTTTAGGACCATGAAGGAAAATGACAGTACGGGTAAGGCCTCAACGGTGGAAAATGATCCTCGTATCACCAAAGTCGGTAAAGTTCTTAGAAAGTACAGTATTGATGAGCTTCCTCAGTTTGCCAATGTATTTATGGGAGATATGAGCGTGGTAGGGCCAAGACCTCATAGGACATACCTTAACGAAGAGTTTCAGCGAAGCGTGGATAAGGCAATGGTGAGACATTACTTTAAACCAGGTGTCACTGGATGGGCCCAAGTAAATGGATGGAGAGGTCCTACAGAAACAGCTGAGCAGAAAGAGCAACGCATTGCACATGACCTTTGGTACTTAAAGAACTGGTCAATGAAATTAGATCTTAAAATTATATACTTAACAATTTTTGGACGTAAGACACACGGGACCGCTTTTTGATAAATATCATATGGCATGGAGAACGAATCGTTCTCCATGTTTTCTTTGATTTTTTGGAAGATACTTGAAATGTTGTGTTTTACACATTTTTTTGTTTTTTTATTTTTATAACTCTGTCAATTCATTCTGAATTCGAATTTTAATTTTACAAAAAATAATATTGATTCTGATAATTATAAAGTTTCCTTCATATAAACTTGTGGAAAATAGTGTCAAAGTGTAGAATTATTTCCACATATTCTAATGAGAAATTTTGTTTTTAAATTTTCAATAATTCAATTTTATGCATATAATTTTTAATTATTTAAATAAAGGTATTTGTTTTTTATCGAAGCCTTAAAAAATAGTTTAAAATAAGTATGGTAATAGTGGTTTTTAATATTAAAAAGTTTATTATTTTTTTAAATAATTAGATTTAAATAATATTAAATTATCCTTCAATTTATTTATACTGTTTGTTTACGTTATACATGTATTCATACCTGTTAATAAGTTGTTTGTTTATTTATCTAAGTGCCTTATATCCAATTGGTTTACGTGGTATGGATATTGGAAAGTTTGCGCTAGCCAGTGTTAATCACCCGAATGATTTACTCGCTGACGTACAACACAATTTACTAACCAACATACCACACTTATGAACATTACTATCCGAGAGGGACCTTGATCAAGGGTCATTTAGAAAATCACTTAAAAGTAATTATCACCTAACCAATTTATTTAATGAAATCTATTACCAATTTAACCTGCAGGGGAATTCTTGCAGGAATCACTACAGTTTTGTTTGCGAGTTCTTGCCAACTAGATGAATCGCAACAGCTCGATATTCAAGAGAGCACAGAAATTGCCGAAGTAACGACCCAATTGTCAGGCTTATTATTTGAGGAGGATTTTGAAGGAGACAATCCTCTTTATGGCGTGCACACACAGGGGGCAGAGGATTACAGCGTGAGAGTGGTTTCTTGGAGATCGTTCCAGGGAAAAAAATGTGCAATGTTTAGACTAAAATCATCTGATGAAATGGTGGCAAATGGAACTCGGTCTGAACTTTTGGTCAATAATGGAGCTCCATCTAGTAATATGTGGTACAGTTTTGCTGTTTACTTTCCTGAAGGAGGTTATGAGTATGACAGGGCAAATGAATCAATTTCCCAATGGCGGCAAAGTTCTGGAGGACCATCACTTTCACTTAGAACGTCAAAAGATGATCTATATCTCAGAGTTGTTTCTCCACATAACGAAAATAAATGGGAAACTATAAACATGGGGCCGATCATTAAGGATGAATGGACAGAATTAGCATTTCGTATTCATCATTCTTCAGGATCTGAAGGTTCTATTGAAGTATGGAGAAATGGTAATAAGGTCGTTAATTACCAAGGGCCGAACCTATTTAAAGGACAAGGATTACCACATTGGAAGGTAGGAATCTATAAGTCTATATGGAATTATACTGAGACTGATACAGATTTGAGGTCTTTGTATATGGATAATATACGCTATGGCGATCAAAACACCTCTATTACAGATTTGGTTACAGGAAGTATGCTAAATTTAGCTGGTACTGTTATTTCGGATCCAAAGGAGCCTAAATTAATCATTGCCAATGCGGATACGGAAACTCTATGGGAAGATTTACATCCAGGGAAAATAGTATATTTTTCTAGATTAGGCACTGAGAAATTCAGTATTTATGCAGATGTCGATGAGAGAGTTAAAAGCGTTCGATTTGATTTACATCGTCTAAATGGAAATGGTAAGTACGATTTGATTCATTCTCTTATGGATGGCGGCTTCCCTTTTCTTTTGTTTGGAGACGATGGAAAAGGTAACTTTTATTATGGTAATGCGTTCCTTGAATCAGGAAAATATAGAGTTGACGTTGCTGCATTTGCTGATGAGAAAGGGGTTATCCCGGTAGGAGACAAGATGTCGTCGACCTTTAAAATTTACTAATACCTTTTATAAAAACGGCTCAAACCAATGCTGGTTTGAGCCGTTTTTGTATCAAAATATTAACTTTTTATTTAAACTTTTAATCTTGTATCATCATGCGGATGAAGAAACAGGATCAGGAGAGTTTTTATACTTTATGATTTTAGCCGGAATTCCTCCAATAACACAATTATCAGGAACATCATGAGTTACTACACTACCTGCAGCAATAGTTACATTGTTGCCAATTTTTATTGGCCCTAATATCGTAACACCTGTTCCAATATAGCAATCTTCTCCAATTAAGACTCTAGGATCTTCTATTCTTGGCTTTTTTTTCCCTATTAACACACGAGGAAGAACTGTACAGTTTTTACCAATGTTAGCAAAAACCGCAATGCGTACAAAGCCAGAATGAACTAAATGAAAGCCTTCTCCTAAAGTATTTGGATGAATATAAAAGCTAAATTTAAGCTTCATTCTTCTATGATTCCAGTATCTCCAGGCTAATGGTAGGTAGTCCCACGGATTTTTCTTTTTATTAAGGTAAAACTCTAGGTATCGTAAATTTTTAAAAAAACGATAAACCCTGTATCCTTCAGAATAAGAAATCCACATTAGAAATGGTCTCTTGATGTTGAGTTTTGCCTTTTCTATTTTCAAGACCCTATTCAAGTCTTCTTTGGTTTTGATTAATTCCATTGGTTTAGTCGCAGTACATTTTTTGCTTGAGGTAGAATAATAGTAGTGACCATTTTGTATAATGGAAGTATTTTAAATGATGTTACGTAAATCATCTACCATACTTTTATAATTACCAATAATTGAAGGTCTATTCTTTTTGAAGAAATATTCTTATTGTTTCTGCTCATTAATTTAAGGCGCCTTTACTTTTGTGAATTAGGATCCATGCGATGAGACTTCAAGAGACGCTTTTATAGATGGTCCTTTTTTATTCACTTGTTGCTTTGATGGAGCATACTGTAAAACTTTTTCGATCATATATTCAGTTGTATCTATGCTGTTTTTTAAGAGTTTCAATCTTCTATTTTTATAGAGCTGGTCATTGCTTTCTACAGAAAGAATTTCAACAGCTTTTTGTATGGCTTGCTCTTGATCATTAGGAGTTTCTGTGAAATTATAAACCAGCTTATATTTTTTTTCTTGCTCATCAGTATAGCCACGACCGTCGTTATCTAAAAAAATAGCAGGAGTGCCTAAAACAGCGGCCTCCGAGGCCATTGTAGCGCTTTCGCCAAATAATAGGGAGCTATAATAGAGAGCATGATGTATTTTATCAATTGGGATTTTTATACGAAATTTTTCTAAATCCTCAGGAAGCTCACTTTCAGAAGTTATAAGTACTCGAGCATATTTAGAAATTTCTTTAATGGCTTTTCGTTTGTTTTCCATAGACATGCCTGAATGGCCAAAATCATGGACAGATCCCCAAGCCACAAATCTGATAATGACAAAACGCTCTTGAGGCTTTACACCAATAATGTCTAATATAGTTGGGTCTGGAGTGAAATAATTTGGATGTAAGTAAGAAAGTTCCATGTAGCCGTTGAAGCGATGATGCTTTTCACCTAAATCTGTTCGGTAACATGCCGGAGTGTGAATGGATGTGGCATAGGGGACTGTTAGCTTAGCATGGAGCGTAGCATGTTCCGTGTCACTGAAAACAATTGATGGTTTGTTGATTAATTTTGCGATATGTGAGGGGTAAGGATGTAAAAAATTCAAAAATACATCTGGTTTAAATTTTTTAGCTATCCTAAGTAGTTTTAAATCAGCATATAGTAGGTATAAGAATTTTCCAATAGCTCCATTTTGTCCTTTTCCACGGTTTATGAAAGGGATATTGTATGCTTTGAGCAATTTATGTTCAATTTCTTTGTTTCTAGAGACAAACAATATTTGGTGACCTTCATCTGCCATTATTTTGTATAGGTTCTTAAAATAATGAACGTGAGCAGGGTGATTGATATCAATTAAAATTTTCATCTGAGGAATAGTTTTTTGATGGCCTTATTTTTCAACAAAATTCACGTTAAGATGTTTGGTAATCTTAAAGTATGACCGGGATTTTGCTAAATAATAATTGATAGAAGTTTAAAAATTCTGGTTGGTGCCTATTCTAATGCCGATAAATAGATACTTTTAAGCTTAGCTGCTACCTTTGGTACAGATAAACCAAGCTCAATTAATCGATTCCGTCCTTCACAATTATCTAAAGATATAACATTTTTGATTTTGATAAAAAGATCTTCAGACGTAAAATCACATATTGAATATCCATTAGTATTATTAATCAAGTACTTTACATCTCCGACATCCGTAAATACACCTTTACAATTGCAAGCCATTGCTTCCTTGACAACATTAGGTGATCCTTCTTGAAATGAACACATGATTAAAGCGTCCACAGCATTTAAATATTTGAAAATAAGATCATGGCTTATGGGGTAAGGCGCCAATACGTTAATTCCATTTTCTGCTAATTTATCTTTTATGGAGAGTAATTGATTATAGTTCTTTCTGCGATCTTTCGGGTTTCCAAGGAATAGGACATACTTTTTATCTGGCGATAAGTTGAGCTCTTCTCTAAAATTCTGCTCATATGGATGAAGGTTTTCCATATTTACTCCATTTGGTAGAAGATGACTTTTACTCTTTTGCCAAACGACTTGTTCTATATTTGGAGATTTTGAAATGATTTTTTTTACAAAAGGCTGAATCAAAACGCTCAAAATCGTGAGGTAGTTAAGACTGGGTTTATTTTGAGATAGTTTATTCACCCTTCCATAAGCATCAGTTCCCATTAATGAAAGGACGATAGGTAATCTTGGGTTGGCCAATACTACTACCCAAGCGGAAAGTGTGAAATGTGCATGAATTAGATCGTAAGAATTAGTCCTCAAATGTTTCCGTAGTCGTTTTACGTTTGAGTAATATCCTTTAGGACCTTTTCCTATCACTCTGAAATAGTCTACTTCCACGTTTTGGCTCATTAAAGAATCTCCTTGAACCTTTATGAAAGGAGCGACATCAAAATTTTTCAAATTGCCAGAAGAAACAAATAGGACTTTCATAATACTTTTTGAAGCTACTTTTGCTTCATTTTTTTCGTTTTTCGACGTGGCAATAGAAGGAGTACTTAAATTATATGCCATATTTATTTGAATTGATGAATAGTTAAAAAATTATCTTGTTGAATTTTATCTTTTGAAAAAGATGCTATTTGCTTTTGAGAGCATCAAGATAAATGCTTTTTAATCTTAGTGCTATATTTTGAGTGTCCAACTTTTTTTGGATGAGACGCTCCCTTCCTTTGCAAATAGACATCGCATCTACCTTTAATATCTTTTTTAAAAGGTCACTTTTATTGAAAGAGGTTATGGCGTAACCAGGAGTATTACCAACAACCTCCCTTATATCTCCCACATCTGTGAAAACCCCCTTGCAGTTTGAGGCCATAGCTTCTTTTACCACATTTGGAGAACCTTCCTGCATGGAACATACCACTACCATGTCCACAGTACTTAGGTATTTAATGGTAGAGGAATGACTGATAGGGTAAGGGGCAATTATTTGAAAATTATGGACTTTAAGGTCTTCTTCAATTTCTTTTAGGAATTGAAAATTTTTGTTTCTATCATCTTTTTTACCTAAAAATAAAATGTACTTTTTGTCCCGAGATAGATTTAATTCTTCTTTATAATCAGTTCTTTTTCCATCAAATTTTGATAAATCTACTCCGTTTGGAAGAATGTAAGATTTGTTCTTTAACCATACATGATTATCAATGTTCTGCGATTTGGATATTATTTTTTGGACAAATGGCTGTATGAAATAAGTAAGCATGGTGAGGTGGTTGAAGATTTTTGTGATTTTCCATTGACTTTTAACCCGTCCCAAAGCGTCTGTCCCCATCAAAGATAAAACTAAAGGCTGCTTAGGAAAAGTAAGAGCAGCTACCCAGCCGGAAAGTGTAAAATGAGCGTGGATAAGATCAAAATCATTCTCTTTAATGAATTTTTTGAGGTTTTCTATATTGTTTATATAACCAGAGGACCCCTTACCTTTTATCTTAAAGTAGGTTACATTAATGCCCACTTGGGCAAGTGATTCACCTTGAACTCTTATAAAAGGGGCTAGATCAAAATTTTTTAAATTCCCAGAGGATACGAATAGCACATTGATGGTTTTTTCGGGAAAGGAGTTTGTTAGGGTTTTGTTTTTGCTAAACTCAATGGCAAAAGTGCCTTCATCCGCGTCTTCCATTAATGTTTCATCTATGAAATTACTTCTTTTCATTTTTGAATAATTGAGTACTAAATAGAGGTAGGTAGTATTGTCTGTAGTGTAGTGTTTTCTACTAAATTATTATCTGAATGTTGATTTGGAATACCATATTCCCAAAATACGACACAGGTTTTCTTCGTGTGACGCTCCTTCCAGAAATCCCAACCTAGGTAAGGAATAAGGGTTTGTGAAATCATTTTTTCTAAGCGGAGTAGCTTTTGTGGTAAAAGCCAACTTGAAGCCGTTTTCTTTTAAAAGGTTACTTTCTCTTTCTCCATAATCCCCATTAGGATAGGCAAAGGTGTCTACTGATTTTCCCGACCATAAGGACACCTTTTCTTTGCTTATTTCTATTTCCTTCCGAGCTTCCTCATCAGTACAGTTTGGTAGTATGGGATGGGAGTGAGTGTGCGCTCCAAAACTAATATAGTTGTCTTCCTTGACGGATTTGATTTCTTCTATAGTCATAGCCTCTCTGTTGCCTTGGGTTGTTTGGACCTTTAGTTTTTGATAGAGAGCTAGCCTTTCTGTATTAGGTAGTTTTTTCATCTGCTCAGAGTTGGGATATCCCAACTTTTGTCTACTAGCCTTTTTTGCTGTTGAAAACCAATAGTAACCTTCTTCGATTGCTTCTGTAGCTAGGAATATGGTCAGTGGGACTTGATGGGCCTTTGCCACTGTTGTCATGTTTTCTATATTGGATGCCCATCCATCATCTACAGTGATCAAGACTGCTCCCTTGGGAAAAGGAGCCTTTTTATAGATTACTTCTTTAAGGTTATCGATACTGATAAACTTAAAGCCATTGTTTTTAAGCCAAAGAATTATTTTTTCAAACTCCTCTTTACTTGGCTTGTGGAAGTAAATGGATAATATATGTTTCCCCTTAAGCGCTTTTTTTTTAGCGATATTCAGAATACCCAATTTAATAACTGCTTTTGCAATCATTTGAGCGTATATATTTCGTCGTTTCTTATTCATGATTTAGAGATATGGATCATACAAAAAAGTGAATTTGATCCTTGATTCTAGTAATTATGATTGATGGTCTAATGATGATTTCGAAGGAATCAAATTTGCGAATAAGGAGAGACTCTCCGGTAATTCTTGTTCTTTGATTATCAACCTTACCACGTTCCAATTATTTCTTAGGTGAAGGGTAAGATAAGAGAACTCCATGTAGTCTTGTGACCTTTTATGGCCATCAGGTTCTTTGGTTCCTCTTGGAATATACCATATAGTTCCGATAAGGTGATCCCCACCTTTAATTGCATAAAAGGTTTGACCATTTTCAATTCTGTAAAGAGCATCCGAAAGAAATTCTGTTTTTTCATTGTTTAAAGGGAAACTAAGAAGGTCTGCTATGCTGTTTTTTTGGTAAGTAATGGATGATGTTTCTCCCTCTAATTCCGGTTCGTTGGATGTTAGATTAATTTGATTCCCCTTGATAATCAGTTGAATATTTGCGTTTTCTTCACTATTGTTTTCAGTTGTATTCTTTTTTATGGGAGAGGTGAAGAGTTTACTGAGTTGTGATGCCTTTTTTGTGTTATTTCCAATTAATGTTTTAGCAGTTGTTTTCAGTGCATCCTTTACTTGGTTTTTCTTGGTGGTAAACACTGAGTCCATTAGTATTTCATGGGTGGTGCTGTAGCTCGTTGCAAGTTTTGATTTATATCCATCTATACCACCAGGTGTAAGATCGAAAAAATTATAGTTTTCTTTACTTAGGTAGATTCCTAACATCAGAAAGTGGAGAATGCCTGGGCTGAATTTTGAATAGAAAGGAGAATGGGTATTGAGTCCCTGAAGGTGAACAGTGTCATTTGAAATAAACCCCACATTTGAAGCAATAATTTCCTCGTCCAATTTCAGTATACTGGCATGTAATAAATTGTGTTCAAAGGCCTTGGATAGAAAATCAATTCTTCTAGGGTCTTCGAGAAATGCCAGCTTGCCATAAATAGCCCCTTTTCTAAATTCATTTTGTTCTATTAGATTCGGAAGGATTGCCCTAAATTCTTTGGAAGAAGTTACCCTTTCAAAGGATAGTTTACCTTGGCGTTTTAGCCGGTTAATTTTCTCTTTTTTATTTTTCTTTTTAAGTTCTTTTTCAAGAAAAACCTCATCACATTGCATAATTGGCTGAGAATAGGCTTTTAAGAATATTGAATTCTTAAGCTTACCATTGCTATTGAGCCATTCGAGAGGGGTTTTTGAAGGGATATATTTTAGGTGAAGGGAATAGTCCTTCCTGATGGCATCCAATGCCTCTTTGATGAATTTATCATTGTTTTCTGAAGAGGATAGCCATACCTGGTATTCTGCGAGGTTATTGCCCGGATAGGAAAGTTTTCCGTTTTCTTCAACTAATGTAAATAGACCCGTCATACTCTCTCCATTCCAATCTGTGATCATAAATGGAGTTTGATCATTAAATTTAGCATACCATGTGGCTATAAACTCTCTTTTTTGAAAAACAGTGGACCATGGACATTCTTTTACTAATTTATCCCAACCACTGCTGAAGTTACAATGGTTTATCAACTCCATTACTTCTTTTCCTTTAAGAATTTTCATGATGTGCCTTTGATTTATCTGAAGAGAGGGCCCTTTCACATTCAAATACGTACTTTTCGAAAGCGGATTTATTATGCTTGAAGATAGAATGGAAATAACTTTCTATTGCTTGTTCGGAAACCGTTTCATCTTCATCTAGCTGATCATTTGCTGACATCCAGATACAGGCCAAAAGACGTTTTTTATCAGTCACTGTGTAGAATTCGGCTCCCTTGCTTACCAATAAAAAGGCTTTTTCCAGAAATCCCCACCTGGACTGTATAGTGCTGTTTTCATTGTATTTAAGCAAATCAGTAATGCTGTTTTTGTTAACGGATAAGTTGTTAATGTCTGAGGGGAAAGCCCATGAGTCAGTCGACCTGTTCGGTGAAAAGAATGAATTCGTTATTCCTTTTGTTTTTTCTTTAATTAAATAAATCTTTTTCTTCATGTTAAGCTCAAAAGTCATTGGGCGAACATCAAACTTTATTAGGGTATTGTGAAGATTTTTCCTAAGGAACTTCTTGAAGCCGTACTTTATGTTTTTACTTAAATGAAGTTCCACTACTTCATCTCCACTTGTAGAAACCCGTTCTTTATATCCGTCATATCCTGGTGTAAGGTCAAACTTTTGGAAACCCTCTTCTTGTAACATTTTTCCGAGCATATATAAATGAACCAATCCAGGTGAATGTTTTGAATGAAATGGTGAATAACTAATCAATCCGGCAAGATGCATCCAACCTTTTCCTTTCATTCCAATAATAGATGAAATGGTTTCTCCATCTAATTTTAATGCAGTGACATGTAGAAGGTCTTGTCTGAATAAATCAATTAGGAATTTGGTTCGGTTTGGATTGGATTTTGAAGGGAGTTTATTAAACATTGCTGCTTGTCTAAAATCTAAAAAGACAAGGATCTCATCGAGTATCTTAATGAATTCATCTGTATCCTTAACTTTAATAAATTCTACAGCTCCGGCACGATGAATTCGATTGAATTTGGCCTTGAGATGTCTTTTTCTAAACAGCTTTTGTTCTTCCACAAGCGAAAAATCCATCAACGGACGATGGTGCTTGTGTATTACGGTATGCTTTTCCGTAATTGATGTAATAGATTTTAAAGGTTCGATTATGGATGCATCAGGAATGAATCTTAGGCTTAATTTACAATGAGGAAACTCTTCAAAGAGGGCTTCAAAAGCTGTTTTGATAAAAACTTCATTATTGCCACTTTTTACAAGCCAAGCCTGATACTCCGCATCGAATTTTCCTGCACCAGTGATTTTTAATGGACTGTTCTTCTTTAATTCTCCATCTGGCTTCCGTGTAGTCAATGGCAAAAGGCCAATTAATTCACCGTTTTTATAAACAGTAAGTAGAATTGGCGTAATATCCTTTTTATTGGCCAAATACCAGGTTTGTACAAACTGTCTTCTTTGAAAAATTGTAGCCCAGCTCGTATTTTCGTAGAGTTCGTCCCATTTTTGTTGGAATTTAATGTCCTTCAAAATGTCAAAAACGCAATTCCCAGTAAGAATCTTTGAAATTGTTGATGTAGTCATCTTGTTAAAAATATATCCTAGCATAAATAGTTCGTTTTGACCAATTTTTGCACTCCGATAAATATTTCTTTTAAAAGGAGGTTGAAATATTTATCACTTAAAATGTACGCTAAAATTTTGTACTATAGAGTATGCCTTTGAAAATTGGAATTTTGGAGAATAGTTTCTTGGATTATTTAATATTGTTTTGCTATGGAAATAAACCTTGCGGTTTTAATCATAATTAAAGCTTCATTAAAAGATATTATATTTGGGGTAACAAAATATAATATATAGAAAGTTATTTGGGTTTTGCTTATGTGGATAGGTCTAAAGAAGTGGTTACCTTAATGTAACCTCCAAGGTTAAGCAGACTTTTTTTTGCATTGAAGTATTTCACTGACGATGAAATTTATTTGATCCTCTACCAATGCCGTGCATTCTGCCACTTTGATGTCAATTTTTTTTGTTAATTCTTTATAATTCTTTTCAACATAGGTGATTTTTTTGTCTACTTCTTCCAATAATGGAGATTGTTTGCCCCAAGTTTGGTTTCTGGATTCGACAATTAGATCAGGTAGCTCCAGCCCTCGACCAATTACGCCAGCATACTTTTCACTATAAGCCAATGAAATGGCGGGCTTTCTCATAAAGAATGTAGATACTGCTGCATGCATTCTTCCTGTAATGACCATAAAGCTGCCTCCGAGAATTTGCCTAGCCTCAGCAGGCTGTATGGTTTCGGTGATAAAAATGAGATTTTCACGCTCTGTAGAACTCATGCTTTTTTCTATTTCTTTTATCACGAATCGATCATCCGATTTGGCGGGGCCCAAGACATGCCCTAAAATAACAAATTTGAATTCTGGATATCGCTTTGTAAGGTTTTTGATAAGTTGTTTCCACATATCTATATACCCTTCTTTGTCTTCCGTATACTTATGCCATAATCCTGAGGGAACCATCGTAATGTATTTATTTGGATGTAAATCTGAATAATCTTCAACTATTTTGGCGAATTCTTGTTGATGAGGAAGTGGCATCATGGCCAAATCCCTGCTTTTTACCAATTTCTTGATGCCGAGTTCTTTAGAGAATTCAAAACTGTTGTCATCTCGAGTGATAATACTGATGTCTTTATAGAAATTTCTAATCATTGTCCTGGTAGATCCAAAGAATGGTCCAAAAGATTGCCCAGCTAAAATTACCTTGCATTTTTTATTAATGGATTTGTAAACAGATCCTTTTAGTAATGCACCCTTTTTATAGGTTTCAGATAGATCATCTCCTCCCAATACAATTAGAAAGTCAAAATTGTCTGTGATTTTTTTGATGGATTCATCATTTCCGAAAATGTACCGCTTAACTTTTGTTATGGGGGTTAATTTCGTGTTGAAAAGAGCATCAAATTTTTTCAGATCATGGATTCCTGTTCCAACTTTAAGCCTGTCTAAGTGGTAGTCGTCACATTCACAATAGATTTCTGAATTTGGAAGCAACGGTTTCATTCTGCTAATTAGGTTTAATGCCATCATGGCACTACCATAATTTAGTGTTTGCGAAATGTGGGTAATAAGTATTCTTGTTTTCATAATGTTTAAATAGTGTCAATGGATATTAAAATGAAAGGCTATAGTGGGTTTATGGCTCGAAGAACTTCAAATTGTTATTGGCCTTAGAGGGTATTTTGGGGGTCGATTGACTAAAGTATTTTTAATTGATGTTAGCCTTTTTATTTTTTTAGGTCTGCTTGATTTAACGGCTGATAAAAGGAAAATTAACAAGGGGGCGAAAGTGAAGGTGCCAATAAATCTACCTGGTACTAATACAATTAGAAGCATAACCAAAAGTGGATAGAAAACTCGCTGATTTTCAGTATTCATTTTATGATTTCCAATAACGAAATAGTGTAAAAAGAATACTAAGAAGAGCACCATTCCAACTATTCCTGTACTGTATAATAACATGTTAATGTCACTATGTATACTTCTACCATAGCCGAAATTCTTTATTCCAAAATTTATCGTGTCAAAAAGTTGAATCCCAAATAGTAACTCTTTTGGATCTTCTGTATTTTTAAAGTGCTTGTAGAGAAATAAGGTTTCCATATACCTAGGCTCTGTCTCAGCATAATTGTCCACTTCTGTAATTCTTTCTCTTTCAGCTAATTGTGCATTAAGTTGTTCCTGATACAAGGGATAAGTAAGAACCATTATGGTTAAGAGTGCCACTACCACCATGGCTAATTTAAATACAACTTTTCGATTAAGAATTGCATAAGCAATAATCGCAAAGGCTAACATTCCAACAGAGGTTCTCCTTGTAATTACGACAAGGAAAATAATATTTAAAGTAATAAATGTAATATCAATTGTTCGCAGAAATAGTGAACTGCTTTTACTTTCAAGTACGTAATGGATTGATATGAATATTATAATCGGAGCTATGTACATTCTAGAGGTACCTAGAAAACCGGTGGTAAAACTGCCACCATAGACCGCTTCACCTATATGAAGGACGTTTGCCATGATCAAATAGAGAGGAATGGCAATAAGCATGAATCTATTGTAAGGTTCGAATTCTTTTATAAAATCCCTTTTAGATCCAAAGAAATTCCCTACGATTACCATACTTAAGGAAATGATCAAAGCAAATGCTGTTTTTGCGGATAAAATAAAATCTCCAGGGTTAAATATCAGAAGAGCTATAATGTAAAGGGCTACTAAGGAAAAGACCCAATCACTTTTTTTAATAGCCTTATTGGCAAAAATATACGCCAAAACCATAATTAAAGGCAAAATATAACGAATGGCTGCAAAAACCTTTAAATCCTTATAAAATCCATCAAACATGTCGAATACTAAATAGAATACCATTAATGCATAGATGAAGTTCTTTTGATCAAAAATAAAATAGCCTATTAGTATGAGGGATAAAAGAATAAGTATCATGATGTAGATGTGTTTGACTGAGCGACCACTTGTTTATATCCTAGAATCAATTTCTTAACGAAACTGGGGGTTCTGTTAAGTAAATAAAGCTTTTTCCAAGAATGTTGGATACCAGGATATTGATTGATGTACTTGAAGTCTTTTTCTATTTTCTTACTTTCTGATAAGTAGCCTCCCCAAGCGTAGCGAGTTCCTTTGAGAATAGCTTTCATTGCTATGTAGACGTTGGCATCATTGTTATTCTTCTGATATAGATCTTGCCAAGTCTCTTTACAATTGTCTTTTTTGTTACTTCTATGTACAATTGAGCCGTCCTGTTTAATGTATATAGTAAGCGAATCAGGATGAAATGCCACAGGATAATTAAGAGCAATTTTTGCCCATGTGTATACATCCTCCCCTGAAATCATTCCAACAGGGAAACCACCAACTTTATCAAAGACGTTTTTTCGTACAATTGTAGCGCTCGTCCAAGCAATTACATATTTGAGGCATGTTTTGAAATAATTTTCTATTATTCCTCTTTTGAGATCATGATTCATGTCATAGGACTTGCCTTTGTAAATAGTTGAATGTGCACAGTTGTACATTCCGGCTTCAGGATATTCCTCTATGAGTTTAGCCATTTCTTCGAGATAATTTGGTTTCCATAAATCATCAGCATCCATAAAGGCGATGAAAGGTCTGGTGGACCGGCTTATGCCATAGTTTCTCGCATCTGAAACCCCTCCGTTTTTTTTATGGTAAAGCTTAATCCTGCTGTCTTTGAAATCTTCTACTTTTTCGACACTGTCATCAGTGCTACCATCGTTAACTATTACTATTTCAAAATCGGTATGAGTCTGCTCTTGAACAGACTTCAAAGTCCGGGTAATGTTTTCTGATTTATTATATAAGGGAATAACTACACTGAACATGGGTTAGTTCTGGTTAGAATTAAGGATTAAAAGTTCTACTGATTAGGCTCCTAGTCCCCGGATAGAGCTTCGCCCCGTCAGTCCCATCTCGTAGAACTTAGCAGGGATGTTTGATTTTAGTCTAGGTAGGAGTGTAACTCCTCTTTAGTAAATTGTGAAAAGACGAACACACATGGGGTAGGTAAGGCTGCATTTATACTGCAGCTCTTCCGCTTCCTCCTTTAAATATTTTATTGATCATGCTAGACTTATTCTTGTCATCAGAATAATATCCATAGCCATAGCCTCCATAGTTAAGTTCTTTCGAAGGAACATCATTAAATACCGTATATATATTTCTAAATCCTTTTTTGTCTTTAAGGCTATTGATGTCCTCAATAAAACTGTGATCACTATAGTTATACCTTACCACACATAATGTGACATTCACCATCTTTAATACAGCCAGTGTTTCACTGGTTAGTCCTATTGGAGGGGTGTCAAAAATGATTACATCATATATTTCTTTCAGTTCTTTAATCATCGTTTCAAACTGATTCCCAATGAGTAATTCTGCTGGATTGGGAGGGGTGGGACCCGCTACCATCAAATCCAAATTAGGGTAGGGGGATTTTTGTATCACTGCATTTACGTCATTTACCTGTTTGCTAAGGTAGGTGGACAGCCCAACGGCATTACTTAGTTTGAAATCATTGAAAAGCTTTGGTTTGTGCATGTCACATCCAACCAAAATCGTTTTCTTGTCTGCAATAGAATATGCTGAAGCTAAATTCATTGATGTAAAGCTTTTCCCTTCGCCAGCAATGGAAGATGTGATGGCTATGGTGATCTTTTCTTCTTTAGGAACAATAAACGTCAGATTGGTTCGAAGAGACCTAAATGCTTCGGCAATGGAAGATTTGTTTTTGTTAAGGACGACTAAATTGTTCTTATTACTATTATGTCCGACAGATGTTAGGACGGGGTTGTTCAGTTTTGATTCCAGTTCTTTGCGATCTTTTACTTTGACATTTGTAAAGATCATTATACTGATAATTAATACAGGCAAAATAAACCCTACGGCAATACCAATGATATAATTGGTGAGTGGTTTAAGGGGAAGTGGGGTATAAGAGGGCTTTGCACTTTCCATGATCTTATCAGGTGCTGTGTTTGAAACCATGGATATGGCTGCTTCTGCTCTTCTTTGCATCAAGAAGGTATAGATGTTTTCATTCAAAGTAAATGAACGCTGTATTCTCAATAAATCTTGCTCAGTAGATGGAAGTTTCTTGAACTCACTTTCCAGTCTATTTAGTCTTGTTTGTAAACTGGAAACTAGCCTGTCGGAATTACTGATGGTATTTTTCAATACCTCGATGATGGATTTATTTAAGTCTTCAATTTTTTTACTGACCTCTTTCACATTGGGAGCAGAAGCTGTTTGGGTCGCAAGGTATTGTGAACGTTCTGATTGGAGAAGGATTAGGTCTTGGATTAATTTATTTAAAATGGGGTCGTCTATACCGATCCCAGAAGGGAGAATAATATCGCTATAATCCTCTTTTGTAAGATAACTCTGAAGGTTTTTATAGTAATCATTTTTAAAGTTTTCCTGATTGAGTTCAGACTCCAGTTCGGTGATTTTTTGAAAAATAGAACTTCCTTCCGTACCAATGTTATAGGTTTTGTTTTGACTTCTAAAAGACTGAAGTTTATTTTCAATAGTGGATAGCGTGTCAGATACACCGCTTATTTGATTGTCTATAAAGTCAACCGTTTTTCTAGCTTGGAGGTTTTTTTCTTCCAAAGAGTTATCAAGAAACGTTTCTAACAATGTGTTAACATAATCGCTTCCTTTATCAGGTACTGTGGTGATCAAAGAAACATTTAGAATAGAACTCATTGCATCTACTGGAGCTATCGTAAGGTTTTCCCCAGTATATTGGGCTAATAAACTTTTTCGACTTCTGAGGATTACTTTGACTGCTCCAGGAGCAAGCTTTTCTACTGGAGTTACCTTTATACGCGCATGAGCAGTTTCTATCCAGCGATTGAAAGGAAAAGCCTTCGGAGTGGTGCTTATTTCTATATGCTCCAATTTTCCATCACTGGGTGTATCTAGCATATATTCATCGCTAATGTAACTAATTATGTAGTTTTCGGCATTTTTCCACTCAATTTTAAATTTGTTCTCAGTTAATTGTGGATGATTCCAGTCCACTTCAACTTTTATTGGGGATGATTGATAGATTTCGTGATCTTTAAAGATACCCTCTTGATAGTATTCTACATCAAAATCCATTTTATCCAAAACCTCATTGGCCAGATTATAGGACTTTAGTTGGTGTCCATCATTGGCCATTTTGTTGATCAATGAGTTGTTTAAATCCTGAGGCATATTGGTTAAGTTAAGAATGTTGCCTCTTTGAAGATCCTCTTCGATTAGCAACTTCCCACTTACCTTGTATTCAGAAGGCTGGGTTTGGTTATAAAAATAGGCTGCTGATCCAAATAGAACCATGGACAAAAGGATAATTGGCCAAAAACGTAAATATTTGGAGAAGAGTTCTTTAAAGTCAAAAGTGTCGTTACTTCCACTTCCCTCAGTATAATAATCAAATTCGTTGTTGTTCATGGTGTAATAATTTAGTTGTTATTGGTGGCATTATAGATTAAAACGCCAAGGGTTAGGGTGGTCACAAGAAGTTGGAAGGTTTGGACGAAGGTAGCGCCCGTTCCAAGTTCCCTAACTTTCATAGGCTCTGCATAAATGAGGTCATTTGGGCGTAGAAAGTATAAATCAGATTCCATGATCCGCTCATCCAAAAGGTTGATTTTGTATACTTTGGATCCTTCAGGGTATTGACGAATGAGCGTAACTTCGTGTCTGTTAGCGACTGTTGTCATTTCTCCAGCATTGGCAATAGCCTCCAAAATGGTTACCCTGTTTTGCAAAATGGTGTATTTTCCAGGATTGTTGAATTCTCCTAAAGCGCTGTATCGCATACCGCCTAGGCGGACTCTGACAAAGTAATCCGATGCTGAATTGACATATTGGATCACTTCTTCCTCAACCAGGGTTTTAGCCTCTTCGACGGTAAGGCCTACCACTTTAAGATTTCCGATAACAGGTAGTTCTATAAACCCTTCATCATCAATAGTATATCCTGTCATGAAATAAACGTCTCCACCGTCCGCGAGGCCACCTCGCATAGCATTGCTATTTGATGAAGCATCCGAATCGTTAAAAAGTAAATTAAGTTCTGGACTTGTGGTTCTGATGTTTACATCAAGTACATCATTTAGCTGCAATTTGTAATCTTCATACTTGTGTACCTTCAGATCACCCGAAGTGGCCACCATTTTGTCTGCATCCTGCTCTTGTAAATAGATCAACTTCTTGTTGGATATACAACTGAAAGACAGAAGGCCGATTAAGCAGAAAATTGTTAAGTTTCTTATTTGTTTCATTGTATTTAGGTTGGATAGTATCTGTAAAAGTTTTGTCCGTTAACATTGCTTAAAGGTAAAAAAAAAATATTCGATAAAACAATTTTAAATTAAAAAAAATGATGTTTGTATACATAAAAAAGTTGAAGATTGCTTTCTGATGCATTTCAAGGTTATTTTTTCGTATTTTGTAACATTATAAAAATGCGTCTCTAATGGCATTTAAAAAGGATTATTTCTCGCCATGTTTTATTTCTTATGTACTTTTGGGGAACGGTAAATGGGAGAACGTGATGAGCAAACCTGATTTTGATGATATTTTTATGGAACTGGCCGTGAATTTGGCCAAAAGGTCACACTGTATTAAAAAGCACGTGGGGGCTGTGTTGACTAAGGAAACTAGGATTATATCCATTGGGTATAATGGCCCTCCATCTGGTACGCACAATTGTGATGAAGAATTTCCGGAAAGTGGATGTAGCCGAGATAGTAAAGGAAGTTGTTCCCTGGCCATTCATGCCGAACAAAACGCCATTCTATATGCTGTGAAAAATAATGCCTCCGTGGAAGGGTCTACGTTATATGTTACCTTGGCTCCGTGCCTTGCCTGCGCCCGTATTATATACAGCATGGGCGTGGCCAAAGTAGTTTATATGTATTCTTATGCTGCATATAAAGGCCTTCCATATGATGAAGGCGTCGAGTTCCTTAAAAAATTTGGCGTGGAAGTAGAGCATTATGATAAAGAGATCATCTATGAAGACCACCTTATTTAAATGAAATTGACTTCAGGGTAAAGGTGGATATTGAATTTTTCTTTGATATCTCTTTGGATTTTTTCTGATAAGGCTTTGATGGCTTCTCCATCTCCATTTCCATAGTTAACCAGTACCAGTGGTTGGTTTTTATGAACACCCACATCACCGAAGGTTTTTCCTTTCCAGCCCGCCATTTCCAATAGCCAGGCAGCAGGTACTTTTACACCATTTTCTTGTGGGTAGAAGGGGATAGTCGGGTAATCTCTTTTCAGCTGTTCAAATTGTGCTTTGGTGAGGATCGGATTTTTGAAGAAGCTGCCAGCATTTCCCAATTTTTTAGGGTCGGGGAGTTTCTCCTGTCGGATTTTGATGACAGCATCGCTGATATGCTTAAGGCTGTAAGAGCTTTCCTGATGTCCCATGTTTTCAAGTGTAGAACGTATGGCGCCGTAACTTACGTTAAACGTAGGTTTTTTTGAAAGTCTGTAAACTACATGGGTGATGATGTACTGGTCTCGAGCAACATTCTTGAAAATACTATCTCGATATCCAAACTTACAGGTTTCCTTATCAATCTTAACGGTCTCTAAACTGTCCCGATTGATGGCTTCCAAGTGGTCAAAGACTTCTTTAATTTCTATCCCATAGGCTCCGATATTCTGCATAGGAGAGGCCCCTACGGTGCCGGGGATAAGGGAAAGATTTTCCACCCCTGCCCATTGATGGCTAATCGTATGGAGGACAAAATCATGCCATACTTCTCCAGCACCTGCTTTTACCCAGACATGGGAGTCATCTTCTTTGAGCACTTCGATACCTTTAATACTGATTTTTATGACCAGCGCGAATACATCTTTTGTCAACAGCACATTACTTCCTCCTCCCAGAATAAGTACCGGAAGGTTTTGCTCACGGGCATATTGAAGCGTCTCTTTAATTTCATGTACGGATTCTACTTCTATAAAAAACCTCGCCTTTTTGTCAATTTGAAAAGTATTATATGGCTTTAAAGAAATGTTTTCTTGTATATTCATGAATGTTAAATAGCTTGGTAAACTAGTTTAATTATTGTATTAGTGGTGTAACGAGCAAAGTTGAAGATAGATATGGGATATCTTTAGTTATTGCGAAATAAATAAGATTTTAAAAATAAAGAAACGATAAGCCAAACAAAGATTTTTGAAAGGATGAAAGAAATGATCATTAACGGTGTCCGAATCAGACCGGGCCAATCAATCAATATTGAAATAGCCATTGCCCGATTACCCACCCATACGTTGATTGACCTTCCTGTGTTTATCAGAAGGTCCAAAGAAGATGGTCCTGTGGTACTGATCAGTGGTGGGGTCCATGGTGATGAAATTAATGGCATCGTGGCCGTTAAGAGAATGCTGGAGGAAGAGCTCCTTCAGCCTGTACGGGGAACGATCATTTATATTCCATTGGTAAATGTCTATGGCTTTTTGAGTAACAGCAGGACTTTTCCTGACGGTAGGGATCTGAATAGAAGTTTTCCTGGCAATAATAAGGGTTCTTTAGCTTCTCAGATTGCCTACATTCTCACCAATGAGATCATCCCGGTAATCGATTATGGTATCGATATCCATACTGGGGGACGTATGCTGGGGAATTATCCCCAAATAAGAGTGGATTTTAAAGATAAAGTGGGCATGGAAATGGCCAAAGCCTTTGGGGCCAGGTTTGTTTTGAACTCGTCCCATATTGATAAGTCTTTTAGAAAGGAGGCTTTTAAGCGAAAGAAGCATATATTGGTTTATGAGGGAGGGGAATCCATGCGTTTGGATGAATTTTCTGTGGAAGAAGCCATAAAGGGAACGAAAAGGATGCTAAACTATTTGGGAGTGATCGATGAAGATATTCCTATGGATGAGCCGATCATCATTAAAGAAAGCTCGTGGACCAGGGCTAAAATTTCGGGGATTTTTACTCCCGTGGTCCAAATTGGTGATGAAGTAAAGAAGCGACAGGTGTTGGCTAGGATTTCTGATCCTTATGGACAAGTGAAAGTACCTGTGAAGAGCAGCTCAAATGGTTACGTGGTGGGCTTGAACAATTCTCCTGTGGTAAACGCGGGTGATGCCTTGTTTCATATTGGGAAAGATTGATTTATTGAATGTTATAGAAGGAAATTAGGGTGTTTTAGGCATTATTCTTGTTAAAGATATGAACATGACTTTTGAAAGCTATATTCAGATTCGTGAACGGAGCGAACAGCTTTGTGCCAATCTGGAAACTGAGGATTTTGTGATTCAAGCAGCAGAGCACGTTAGTCCTGCCAAGTGGCACCTCGCCCACACGAGTTGGTTTTTTGAAACGTTTGTGCTTAAACCATATCTTTCAGATTACCAGGAATTCCATCCTGATTTTAGCTTTTTTTTCAATAGTTACTATAACGCTGTAGGGGAACGGACGGTTAGAAATCATCGAGGGCTCATGACCCGTCCTACCACTGAAGAAGTGTTTGACTATCGTGGTTACATTGATGAGCAAATGAAAACAGTCCTCGAAAATGGATTGACGGAGGAAGTAGAAGCAACCATTTTGCTCGGACTTAACCATGAGCAGCAGCACCAAGAACTTCTCCTGACGGATATTAAATATAACCTTTGGCAAAATCCACTCCTGCCTGCGGTAATCAACATAAAGGAATATCTAAAGCAAGAAGAAGGAGGCTGGATAAAAATGAAGTCGGGAATCTACGAAATCGGTCATGAAGGAGAAGGCTTTTGTTATGACAATGAGTGCTCCCAACATAAGGTATACCTTGATGATTTTGAAATCGGATCCCAACTTGTTTCGAATAGGATGTATTTGGAATTCATAAAAGCTGGAGGCTATGAGAAGCCTGATTTTTGGCATTCAGATGGATGGACATGGGTCCAGCAGGAGGCTATTACTGGACCTTTGTATTGGATTAAGCAGGGCGGGGATATTAGTTGTTATACGTTGGATGGCAAAAAGGAATTGGATTTGGATGCTCCACTGGCACACGTTTCATACTATGAGGCAGCGGCTTATGCCGAATGGGCGGGGTGTCGGCTTCCAACAGAAGCTGAATGGGAAGTGGCGAATAGAAAGTTTTCATGGGGGAATAGGTGGGAATGGACAAACTCGGCCTACTTACCGTATCCAAGGTACCAAAAAGCACCTGGAGCCATTGGAGAATATAACGGCAAGTTTATGATTAACCAGATGGTATTGCGTGGCGCTTCTGTCGCTACATCTCCAGGTCATTCGAGAAGTACATACCGGAATTTTTTCCATCCCCAATACCAATGGCAATTTACTGGAATCAGACTTTGTAAAAAATAACCCATTCTTTCATGGAATCGACCATCAAAACCGATACTGAATTTGCTAAGGATGTCCTGGAGGGACTTTCAGCAAAACCCAAACACCTCTCCTCTAAGTATTTTTATGATGAAAAAGGAGACAAGCTTTTTCAAAAAATTATGGGCCTACCAGAATACTACCTTACCAAAAAGGAGTTTTCTATTTTGGATAGCCATAAAGTCGAAATTTTGGCTGATTTATTGGCATCCCCTTCCTTCAATTTAGTAGAATTGGGAGCAGGAGATGGTTTGAAAACAAAAATTTTAATACGGTATTTACAAAATGAAAAGGCCAATTTCACTTATTATCCTATTGATATATCAGGCTCTGTATTAAGGGAACTTAAGACAGACCTCCAACAGTCATTTCCTGCATTGGATGTTCAGCCCATTAAGGGTACTTACAAACGAGCATTAGAAGAAAGGAAGTGGGAAAATCAACATCCCTCGCTATTACTTTTTCTTGGGGGGAATATTGGTAATTTCACCTACCAAGAGGCGTTTAGCATGTTGAACAGGATTGCTAGATCCCTAAAATCAGGGGATTATTTATTGGTCGGCTTTGATTTAAAAAAGGATCCTGCCACAATACTGAAGGCATATAATGACGCTGAAGGCGTTACAAGAGATTTTAATCTCAATATTCTTTCACGGATCAATAAAGAGCTCGGAGGGAATTTCGATATGGCAAAATTTAAGCATTGGCCCACCTATGATCCAGTAACAGGGGAGTGCCGTAGCTATTTGGTGAGTTCAGAAAAGCAAAAAGTAGAGGTCAAGGATTTGAAAAGGACTTTTTATTTTGAAAATGCGGAGGCTATTCACACCGAGATTTCCAAGAAATATAGCCATGAAGAATTGGAGGAATTGGCCGTGAAAAGTGGCTTTCGGGTAATTCGGGATTTTGATGATCCTGACCATTATTTTACCGATGCCCTTTGGCAGAAGCAATGAAGGTTTTGTTTCTTGATAGGGGTATGGTATCTTCGCCTTCCTTTGAAGAAAACCGTTCATGAAAAGTAAGCCTTTTACCTATTTATTTTATGTCCAATATTTTGGGTATCGATATCACGGTTGGCAGAAACAACCGGGAGTGAAAACTGTCCAAGAGATGCTGGAAAGGAGTTTCAAGGGATGGCTAGGGCATGGTGAATTTAAGCTTCTTGGTGCAGGGAGGACGGATGCAGGGGTTTCCTGTATGCAAGGAGCTTTTGAGCTATTTTCTGCCACAGAGGAACAGTTGGATGGGATGGTAAAAGGGGTGAATGCATTTTTACCGGATGATATCCGGCTATTGTCCGTGGAACCTATCGGGCAGGATTTTAATATTATCCAAGATGTCAGGGAAAAGGAGTACCGCTACTATTTTTCCTATGGTGCCAAACCTCATCCGTTTTCTGCGCCTTTTGTGGTGGTTTTTCCGGAACAGCTTGACGTCAAATTGATGCAGGAAGCGGCCTTGTATTTTGAAGGCTTAAACGATTTTCGAAATTTTTGTACCAAACCAAAGTCGGATGCGGTTTTTACGAGGGAAGTTTTTGCTTCATCCGTGAAGGAATATAAACAACCAGAGATGGAGTGGGATTTGCAGGCTCCTACTTACTGTTTTAGTGTGAAAGGCAAGGGGTTTATGCGAAACCAAGTGCGGTTAATGATGGGGACGCTTTATGATATTGGAAGAGGGAAGTTAACCATCCGTGAACTCCAAGAAGCCCTGAAAGGTCATAGGAATGTATTTCCCTTGAGTGAAAAAGCACCTGCTCGCGGATTAGTGCTAAACCAGGTCCTGTTTAAAAAATAAGAGCCCTCTTCTCCTGAAAAGGGCTCTTAATAATTAGACTTCGATTATTCAAAAAACTTTTTAAGTCCTTCGATTTTTTGTGCGAGAGAAGCTTCTACTTTTCTATAGGCGTCCCTATTGGGAAGGCTTTCATTGACTGAAATATAATATTTGATTTTTGGTTCTGTTCCAGATGGACGGGCAGAAATCTTGCTGCCATCCTCAAGGTAAAATTGGATGACATTACTTTTGTCCAAGTCCAAGTCCTCTTCTGTTCCATCTGCGATATTATAAACTTTGCTTTCCTTTACATCAACTACTTTCACCACTTTGGTACCGTTGATGGCCTCAGGCCTGTTGGTCCTAAAACCGTGCATTAATTGTTGGATCTGTTCGGCGCCGTCTTTGCCTTTTTTGGTTACGGATATGAGGGATTCTTTGTAAAATCCATACGATTGATAAATCTCCGCGAGCACATCAAAGAGGGTCATGCCTTTTTCTTTGTAATAGGCCACTACTTCGGCCAACATGGCACAAGCAGAAACACCATCTTTGTCCCTTACGGCATCACCCACTAAGAAACCATAACTTTCCTCACCACCTCCGACAAACTGCTTCTTTCCTTCCAGTTCACGGATGATGGCAGCTATGTTTTTAAAACCTGTCAGAACGCGGTAACATGGGATGTTAAATCCGTGGCAAATCTCTTCAATAAGCTCCGTCGTGACGATGGTATTGACCATAAACTGATCTCCGGTGAACAAGCCGTGCTCTCTCCACTGGTTTAGCAGGTAATATGTAAGAATGCTACCGGTTTGGTTGCCATTGAGCAGTTCGTATTCGCCCTTTTCGTTAGGAATGGCAGCGGCATAACGATCTCCATCAGGATCACAGGCCAGCACAAGTTCAGCATTGACTTCCTTAGCAAGTTTCAGCGAAAGGCTAAGGGCTTCGGCTTCCTCTGGATTTGGGTAAACCACTGTAGGAAAAGTACCGTCAGGCGCTTCTTGCTCCTTCACAACATGTATGTTTTCAAACCCAAAGGTTTTTAGGGCAGCAGGAACCATTTTTCCCGAAGCTCCATGAATGGGAGAAAACACGATGCACATATCCCGTTGGTTAAGGATGGCTTTTGGCGAAAGGCTGAATTTTTTGATGTCATTGAGGTAGGTCAGATCCATCTCTGCACCGATATATTCGATCAATGCATCATTTTTATCCCATTTTACATCATCAATGGATTTGATTTTCTGCACTTCCATGATGATGTTTTTGTCATGTGGGGCGACGATCTGTCCACCATCTTCCCAATAAGCTTTATAGCCATTATATTCTTTTGGATTATGGGAAGCGGTAATCATTACGCCGCTTTTGCATCCATAATGCCTGATGGCGTAGGAAAGCATAGGCGTTGGACGCATTTCTTCAAAATACTTTACTTTGATACCGTTGGCGGTAAGGACATTGGCAGTAGTCTCTGCAAAAAGCGTATTGTTTATCCTGGAATCATGGGTGATGGCGACCTTAATATCCTCACCAGGAAAACAGGCAAGCAGGTAATTGGCCAATCCCTGTGTGGCCATGCCTACGGTGTACACATTCATGCGGTTAGAACCAATTCCCATTACGCCACGAAGCCCACCGGTTCCGAACTCCAGGTCCTTGTAAAAGGCATCCACAAGTTCTGAAGAATCTGATGCGTCCAATAGCTGTTGGATTTTAGTTTTACTTTCTTGGTCAATGTTGCTGTTTAGCCACGATTGGGCTTTGGTAATAATGGATGTGTCTGTCATGTTTAATAAAAAGCTTAAAATGAAATTCTAATTTAAGCATTATTGCGTTTAATGCCACTCTAGGTGATTAGAGATGTACAAAATGTAAAAAAACATTTACTTTTTGTACATCATAGGTTGTTCTTCCAAATCAAACTTACAAATTACCTCTTAGGTTTTGTTCTCGTTCGATAGCTTCAAACAGTGCTTTGAAATTACCTTTTCCGAATGATTGCGCTCCTTTTCGCTGAATGATTTCATAGAAAAGGGTAGGGCGGTCTTGTACGGGTCTGGTAAAGATCTGTAGCAGGTATCCCTCTTCATCCCGGTCTACTAAAATGTTCAGTTGTTTTAACGCCTCAATAGCCTCGTCTATTTTGCCTACTCGATCTTTTAAGTTGTCATAGTAATTATCTGGTACCATCAGAAACGAGACTCCCCGCTTTCGCAATTCACTTACTGTAGAAATAATATCATCGGTAGCTATGGCGATGTGCTGGACTCCAGGTCCATTGTAGAAATCAAGGTACTCTTCGATCTGGGATTTCTTTTTTCCTTTGGCAGGTTCGTTTATGGGGAATTTAATATAACCATTGCCGTTTGAAACTACTTTTGACATAAGGGCAGAGTATTCGGTGGAGATGTCTTTGTCATCAAAGGTGACCAATAGGTTGAAGCCCATGACCTTTTTATAAAAACTTACCCATTCGTTCATCTCTCCCCAGCCTACATTGCCCACACAATGATCAATGTGCTTAAGCCCGACGGAGGTCGTGTTGATGCCTTTTTCAACCCGATAGCCAGGCAAAAAAGGCCCGCTATAGTTTTTACGTTCTACAAAAGTATGAATGGTTTCTCCATATGTACAAATTGAAGCAACCTTTACCGAGCCATTGGAATCTTGGGTAATGCGGGGAGATTCGTGACTGACGGCTCCTCTTGATGTGGTTTCTTGCCAAGCTTTATCCGCATCGTCTACCCCCAATGCCAAGACTTTTACACCATCTCCGTGTTTTGAGACATGCTTGGCTATTGGATGGTCTTGGTATAGCGCCGTGGTGAGGACGAGTCGAATCTTTCCTTGTTTGAGGACATAAGAAGCACGGTCCCTGATACCGGTTTCAGGCCCTGCATACGCCACAAGTTCAAAGCCAAAAGCTGCTTGGTAATACATGGCGGATTGTTTGGCATTTCCCACATAAAATTCGACGTGGTCGGTGCCGTTAATGGGAAGAAAATCATTGTTCATGGTAAAGTGTTTTGGGTTTATATCTAAATCAAATATAATAGTTAATAAGTGAAATTAACAGTACGGAAGGAGCTCGAAAAGCTGTTTGCCAATTATTATTAATTATGTGTTTTGAGGGGGAATTATACTGTTTCATATGGCCTGTTTCTGTATTGATAGTTTGTTATACTGGTATATGGCCTTGAGGTTTTTAGGAAATACTTTGGGGATAAATTAAGATTAAAGCTTTCTTTTTGGAAACTCTCAGTGGATTATCTAATTTCATGATTCATTTGAAAATCAAGTAACATAATAATGGATTTAAATAAGTTAGATAAGGACCTAACCGCTATTGTAGAGAAGAGGATTGAACTGAGTAAGTTGACCTATGCAGATGAAGACTATGATGTTATCGAGGAGGCGATGCATGATCTGGAAGATGATTTCAATGAGGAGTTTGGGGATGCGTTGGAGGGAGAATTGGAGAAAATTTACGAAAAGCTTGATTCAGATACGGATATTCTTCTTCCTTCTGCCTATTTGGCCAATAAATACATCCCAATGTTGCCTGATGCAAAAGGGGTTGTTTCTTATGAAGTAAAAGGTAAAGAAGGGGTGCCAATTGAGTCGGAACAGTTTGATGGGCAGGATGTGCGGATCATCATCATTCCCAATCCTACGCGTTTTGTCATGCAAATAAATGGCGTACCAATGAAAGATTTGTGGCGATCACGATAAAACTAAAAAAGCCGAACAGTGGTAAAACACAGTTCGGCTTTTTTGTTTACTTAAAGTGATATTAAGGTTCCGGATAGGAGATTGTTTTCGATCTGATGCTGCTTACCGTTTATGGTTATCTTTATATTTTTATGTCTCGGATCAGGGGAGGTAAGGGTAAGACCTTCTGAAGATTTAATGAAATACACAGGAACATCAGAAGTGACTGTCAGTTTCCCCATTTTCATTTCTTTATTCGGCGTCCATATTACGCCTGCCATGAGCCCATCACTAAATTCAATGGCTTGTAAGTCAGCTGAGTTGCTTAATATTTTCCAAAAGGGTTGTTGGTGGAGGTTGTCTGCAGCTTCTAAGGAAGGTACGTTTGCGACATAATAATCGAAGTTTCCTATGTCATGTTTAATGTACGGAAGAAAAACTTTTTTTTGACGGGATGCTTCTCCTCTGTACTTTATATTAATGTCTCCCCAGGATGCTTTGGTATTGGATAATTTTACCCCAAACTTTTTTGCGGAGGAAGAGCCATAGCTAAACCCATCGTGATATACCCATCCTTCATCGGTAAGGTCATAATCACCACTGGTAGGAAATACCTTTTCTCCTGATTTCACCCAACCGGCCCATAGAGACTGGTCAAGAGAGGTGATGGATTCACCATTTGATGAGTGGAGATTTGAAACCATTGCGATCATGACATTTTTGTAGGTAAACCATGATTTATGAGCCGTAAGAATCGTATTTTCCTCGTGGTTTTTCAATTCATAGTCCATTACAGCTACTCCTGCGGCATCTGCCGAAAGACTACCTGTAAATGGTTTTCGCCTGTAACCATCCGTACCTTCTACGTGTGTAAATCCCGGTATTAAGTCCCAATTCCAAAAGGGCATCAGATTATAATATTCCTTTCCGCTTTTAAGAAAATAAGTATTGCCGTAATTCATGAATTTACCTTTTAGGTTTTCTCCATTAAAACTTTCGACAGGGAGATTCCTATTCGAAAGTATTTTGATAAAAAAACTGGCCTCATTGGAATGGTGAGTTAAAAAGTCAGATTTATAAAAAGACCGTGTTCCTTCAGGTGTGATGGGGAGCGGTCCCGTGAGACTTTTTAAAATTGAATCATACGGTTTTGGGTTTTCAGGATCGAGATCCTTAAGAAAATTGACCGTTTCTGAAGATACCGTACCTTCCAAAGCATATTTTCTGCTAGCGGCTCTATCAATTGTAGGAGGTACCGTGTAGGGTCCACGTGCCATCCACCACATACCTTCTGTTAAGAATTTTCGAAGGATATCAACTTTTTCTTGCGGAAAGGCAAAGGAAGTACCGTCAAGTTCCCAGGCGATTCTAGCGCTGATTTCTAAATATGCCCCACCATAACTAAACTGTTGGAGGCGCTCTTTGTGATGGTAAAAACTGTAATCTTCTTGGATTCCAGACGGTGCGCCGATCTGGATTTCGTTCACAATTTTTGCTATGGCTTCCTTGGCCTTTTCCTGATCATCTACGAGTAAGGCGTAGTGGAGAACGTTATCAGCTAACCAAATGAGGTTAGCTCCTGACTTATAAATTTTGATCTTGGAGGCGTAGTCCAGGATTTTCTGGTAATTAGCAGCAGTGAGTTTGTCGCCTAAAAGGATAGCTGTATTCAGTAAAGACCTGGGAATGGAAACTTGCATGGGAAACCAGTTTCTGTTTACATAATCTTCATTTAACCAATGGTCTAGCGCGGCATTTACGATGTCAACAAGTTTTTGGTTGTTATAATAATCTGAGTGAGCATCGAAATAAGCGTAACTAAGGTACGAGATACGATAAATATGGGAAGAGGGATCCCAACCAGTTTTATCCGTGTCTTGATAGTTTAGGTCCTTCCACTTTCCGGTGCTTTTATCGAATCTGTCGATAAGATTGGATACGTTGTTATCCTTGACAGTATTCCGAAGTAATACAGATCTATATTTTTTCAAGATTATATCCCCTTCGCTAGTCGTAAAGGCATATGTGCAAAAAGAGATCAAAAATAGAATAGAAAGCAGTGTTGTTTTTTTCAAGACAAATGGTTTTGAATATGTGTAATGTTAAAATAAAGGTTTTGAAGCACTTAGGTAAGTGGCTTGAGATTTTATTTTATTTGCAATATCTGTGGAAAAGGCTTCAGCCCCTATAAGGTTCATGTGGTTTGGATCATTGTAAAATGTTTTATTTCTCGTAAAGCGAGTGTCATTTAAATAGTCGATAAAAACAATGTCCTTTCTGTTTTTGAGGTATTCTATTGTTTTTGTACTGATGACTTTTTCCTTATAATTAGGAGAGGTGATTACGAAAACCTGTGTTCCTTTTTCTCGCAATGAAGAGATGAAATTATCAAAAAGGGCAACGTACTCAGGATTTAATTCATTTTTTTCTTGAACCACCCGTTGTTCATAATTTTCATCTTTTAGCTTACCGTGTTTGGGTTTCCAGCCGTCATCTTCTAATTTCCCGTCTAACCCTTCAATGGCATATGGCCGAAAAAGGTAATAGTATGATGAATTGTAAGCGTAAAGTTTGGAGTAATTTAGAAAGGGCTCGGCATAGGAATTACGGTCTACGATACTTCGAACAGCTGGATGCTTGATGTAAAATGGACGTAAAATTCCTGCGGCTCTATCAAAGAAGGAATACTCTTCTTCAGTATATTCCAAAAATATATCTTCTACATTGATAATGGCGATTTTAGGGGAATGCCTATTCGTAACACCTTCGTTCATGGCATACATGAAGGGTAGGCTCTGTCCACCACGACCTGAGTTCCAACATGTAAGTCCTAAAGATTCTTCAAATATCCTTGGAACGTAATTGCTTTCTGCACGTGAACTGCCATAAATTATAATATCCTCTTCACATTCTTTAAGGGTGTACTGGATTTTATAAAACCGGCCATCTGGACTGTTTTTTAAGGTCATATCCAAGGCCAGACCAATCACATAATCCAATGCAATGAAACTTGCTATGATGATGAATGTGTTTTTAATCAATTTCTTCATGGCACCATTTTTTTAGAATTGAAAGTAAATAAATTGACTGTTGTCAAATACCCCAAAAGTGGTAATAAACATCATTAGGATGACGATGGCAGCATAGCGTACGATAGGACTTCGATGATACAGGAACTGGTAATTTGGCTTAAATTCCATTATATAATCATGTAGTAATAGTATGAACAGTCCCATCACCCCGAATAGAAATATCCCTTTGTCCCCAAAGTAGAGACCAGTACCTTGGAAGGTGACAATTCTTTGGAGCACAGTCATGGCATCACTGACCGATGGTGCCCTAAAGAATACCCAAGCCAGGCATGTTAATCCGAATACAATTAGCCAATTGATGGCTTTGGGAAGCTTAAATTTCAAGACGTATTTTTCCATGATCTGATAGAATCCGTGGAGTGCTCCCCAGATGATATACGTCCAGTTGGCTCCGTGCCAAAAACCACTGATGATAAAAGTGATCATTAAGTTTATTCCAGCCCTAAAATCACCCTGTCTATTTCCTCCTATCGGAATATAGACGTAGTCTTTAAACCAAGTAGAGAGAGAAATATGCCATCTGCTCCAAAATGATTTAAAGGAGGTAGCGAAGTAAGGACGACGAAAATTATCCATTAAATGAAAGTCAAAAAGTTTGGCGCAGCCTATGGCAATAAGCGAATAGCCTGCAAAATCACAATAGATCTGGAATGCAAAAAAGGCATGGGCTGTAAACAATGTCAGCCAAGAGTGTCTTTCAAGTAGCATGTATACATCATCTACGTAAATGGCCAACCTATCAGCTACCACCACTTTCATAAACAAGCCCCACAGCATTAGCTTTCCACCTTGTGAGATCATGTCGTAGGAGAATTTTCGCTTTCTTGAAAATTGGGGCAGTAGATGGCTTGCACGTTCGATAGGTCCGGCGACGAGTTGGGGAAAGAAACTTACAAACGTGAAAAATGCTACAATGTCCTTAGTGGGCTCAAGCTTTCTCTTGTAAATATCTATAGTGTAGCTAAGGGTTTGAAAAGTATAAAAACTAATTCCAACGGGTAGGATAATGCTCAACCTGCTCGCTTCTAGGGGTTTTCCGAGTAATGTGAAGGCGTCGTTTAAGCTGTCTAAAAAAAAGTTGAAATATTTAAAATAGCACAAAAAACCGATGTTGATAAATACACTTAAGAACAATAGGAGTTTGCGTTGGGATACTTTTGTAGCTTTATGAAGGTTTAACCCAATGGTGTAGTCAACGATCGAACTAAAAAGAATCAAAAATAGAAATCTCCAATCCCACCACCCGTAAAAGAAATAGCTGGCGATAAGCAACCAAATGTTTTGACCTTTTACGGTGTTTTTAAGTACCAACCAGTAAATGAAAAACACTATAGGAAGAAAGAATGCGAATTCTATGGAGTTGAACAGCATAATAACGACAGATTTTAAAGAAAAAAACAATTATGTCGTTACGAATATATTAAAAAGTATTTTAAAATATAAAATTTGTATTTTAAATATATATAAAATTGAGCCGGGACATTACAGTCCCGGCTTCGATGGGTATTTAATGATGGCGATTGCCTATCTATATCCTAATTTTGTCCTTACGCGATCTAGTGTATTTTGGGCTATTTCCCTAGCTTTTGCTTCACCTTCAGCCAGTTTGGCATCCAGCTCATTCAGGTTATTCATGTAGTAGTCAAAAATCTCTCGTTCCTTACCATACTTCTCTAAGATCAACTCAAGAAATTCTTTCTTAGCATGGCCATAACCAAAGTTTCCGCCAAGGTATTTTTCACGAAGGGCCTTTGTCTGCTCTGGTGTGGCAATCAGGCTATAAAGCTTAAATACATTACAGGTGTCAGGGTCTTTTGGCTCTTCTAGTGGAGTACTGTCGGTTACGATACTATTGACATTCTTTTTGAGCTGCTTGGGAGGTAGAAAGATGTCGATATAGTTATTATAGGATTTGCTCATTTTTTGGCCATCGGTCCCTGGTATGATCATGACATTTTCATTTACCCTAGAAGTTGGAATCGCCAGGATTTCTTCTTCCATCCTATGATTAAATGCATTGGCGATGTCCCGTGTCATTTCCAGGTGCTGCAGCTGGTCTTTGCCTACGGGGACAATATCTGCATCAAAGATCAAGATGTCCGATGCCATGAGTACAGGGTAAGTGAACAACCCGGCATTGATATCGGATAGCTTATCGGATTTATCTTTAAAGCTATGGGCATTGGCCAGCATAGGGAAAGGAGTGAAGCAGCTGAGGTACCAAGTCAGTTCGGCAATTTCAGGAATTCTGGATTGGCGATAAAAGGTGGTTTTACTGATATCCAGACCAAAAGCCAGCCAAGCAGCTGCTACTGCATGGATATTTTCTTTTCGCTGTTCGCCATCCTTAATGGTAGTGAGCGAGTGAAAATCCGCAATAAAAATAAATGAATCGTTATCGTCTTTTTTCGTCAGTTCAATTGCTGGAATGATCGCACCTAGGATGTTTCCTAAATGAGGCCTTCCAGAGCTTTGAATTCCAGTTAATACTCTTGCCATCGATTAATTTTTTGTTGCAAATTAAATAAAATAGGACACAATTCGCCCGAATTTTACCGTTATTTGTGAGCATGAAAAATATCCAGTTCATATCCTTAAGTGTACTAATTAATTTTGCTTTTTTATTATCTGTTCATGCTCAGGCTGTTGTGGAATCTCCGCTCATTTGGGAAAGGCAGAAGGCATCACTTGGTTCGGTGATGGAAGAATATGGAAAAGTTACCACAGAATTTTTTGTGGCCAATGATGGTGATGCGCCTGTGATCATTGAAGAAGTAGAAACCGATTGTGGCTGTACTACGGTTGATTTTGTATCGGATACCTTGCTTCATAACCAAATTGGCGCCATCAAGGTGGACTATCAGCCTACTGGTTTTGGTGGTGATTTTGAGAAAAAAGTTGTCGTAAAAACCAATATCAACCCCGCTGGCGATACGCTTTACCTAGAAGGGTTTAACATTCCCTATCCAGAAAATGTGGCTTCCTATTATGACTATAAAGTAGGAAGTTTGGGATTTAGGTTTAGTTCTATCAATATGGGAGATGTATTTACGAATGAACCCAAAATCAAATATGTCGATTTTTATAATTTCAAGGACCTTCCCATAACCTTGGATCATGACCATAGTGGTTTGCCTGCTCATGTAAAAATTAACATGATTCCTGCTATTGTCCCAGCTAAATCCCGTGGTTTACTGGCCATCCAATATGATGGTGCAGAGAAAAATGACTTAGGTTTCTTTGATGAACAGGTGGCTTTTAAAATTGAATCTAGAGGTGATCAAGGCGTTGAATTGAGGTTATTGACCACCGTTCAGGAGTATTTTGCCCCTGTTCCAAAAAGTGAGGTCAACCAAGTTCCCCGGTTGGGGGTATCAGAAGTGGAGGTGGATTTGGGTCGGATTTCCAGTAAAGAGACCGTCCATCATGAGATTACGCTTAGCAACATGAGCCCTAAGGAAGTTAATATTCGGAAGGTGGTGACCAATTGTGATTGTATGCAATTCCAATTGCCATCCTATGATTTGTCCCCAGGAGACAAGGTAACGCTAACACTGACTTTTGATCCTTCAGGTCGCTTGGGAATTGATCATAAAATGGTGTCAATATTCAGTAATGATCCTCTAAATCCTACCCGAACCATTGTGTTTAAAAGTAGGATTGACTAAAGCACTTACTTGAAGGCAGGAATACCGGTAATCTCTTGGCCTAAAATCAGCAAATGAATATCATGGGTTCCTTCATAGGTGATGACCGATTCTAAGTTCATCATATGGCGCATGATGGGATAGTCACCGGTAATTCCCATTCCGCCGTGAATCTGCCTAGCTTCTCGCGCGATCTCCAGTGCCATGGCGACATTATTGCGTTTGGCCATGGAAATTTGAGCTGACGTGGCTTTGCCTTGGTCTTTTAATGTTCCTAAGCGCCATGCCAGTAACTGGGCCTTGGTGATTTCGGTAAGCATTTCCGCTAATTTTTTCTGGACTAATTGAAATGCGGCAATAGGTTTGTCAAATTGGATACGTTCCATGGCATATCGTTTTGCAGATTCGTAGCAGTCCATTGCTGCTCCAATGGCTCCCCAGGCAATGCCATACCGCGCGGCATCAAGACACATCAGTGGAGCGCTGAGTCCAGACTTCCCCGGCAAGAGGTTTTCTTTTGGGACTTTCACATTGTCAAAGACAAGTTCACCGGTACAGCTGGCACGAAGGGACCATTTATGGTGGGTTGTTGGAGTGGTAAAGCCTTCCATGCCTCTTTCTACGATAAGTCCATGGATTCGTCCGTTTTCATCTTTGGCCCATACTACGGCTATATCGGCTTCAGGAGCATTAGAAATCCACATTTTGGCACCATTTAGTAAGTAGTGGTCGCCATTGTCTTTGAAGGATGTTGTTAAGCCGCCAGGGTTGGAGCCATGATCTGGTTCGGTAAGGCCAAAACACCCGAGCCATTCTCCTGAGGCCAGTTTTGGTAAAAACTTTTCCCGCTGCTCTTCCGATCCGAATGCGTGGATCGGATACATGACCAAGGATCCTTGGACAGAAACCGTGGAGCGCATCCCGGAGTCTCCCCGTTCAATTTCCTGCATGATCAACCCATATGAAATATAATCTAGTCCACCCCCTCCATATTTAGCGGGAATTTGTGGCCCAAAAGCCCCAATCTCTCCAAACTTGGGGACAATTTCTGAAGGGAAATGGGCATCTTGTGCCCATTCTTCGATGTAAGGAGATACTTCCTTTTTGACAAAATCCCGGAGAGATTGTCGAATCAGTAAATGTTCTGCTGTAAACAGGTCATCGAGGCCATAAAAATCAACTCCCTCAAAGAGGTCTTGTTTGGCAGATGCGCTGTGATCCTGAATTGACGACATATAATTTTGGTTTATTGGGTTTTTAGATGGAATTTTACACTTTATATTTTGATCAAAACTTCTCTAAAGCCTCTAAAATATAGCCAAGAAGTTTGAAAAAATGACAGCAAGGCTGCAAAAAATATATCCATGAGCAAGGAGCAACCATCTAAGGAGATCATCGAAAAAATCCAGTTGTTACATGAAAAGTATAAGGCCTCCGGCCAGGACATGCTGTCCTATTTGGAGGGGCTGTTGTATGCCGATTACCTAACCTACTGGGATTATATCAACCTCGATACACTGCTGACCTTACAGCAACCCAAAACGTCTTTTAAGGATGAAAAAATCTTTATCATTTATCATCAAATAACCGAACTTTACTTTAACCTGATCATATGGGAGTTGGAGCAAATATGTGAAAAGGATAGGGTAGATGGGGGATTTTTAAAGCTGCGGTTGGAACGAATCATCATGTATTTTGACCAACTGATATCGTCCTTTTCGGTGATGTGGAAAGGGATGGAAAAAGAGCAGTTTTTAAAGTTTAGGATGTCTCTTCTGCCATCGAGTGGGTTTCAGAGTGCCCAGTACCGCATTATTGAAATCATGTCTACCGAAATTCAGTGCTTGGTGAATTTACAGGAAAGAGAGGATTACCGGGATATTAACCTCACCAATGTGGACAGTCTTTTTGACATTCTCTATTGGCAATTTGGGGCCAAAGAGCTGGCTACCGGAGAGAAAACCCTTACCTTGAAGACCTTTGAGGAAAAATATGGAAAGCAATTGAAGGAACTGATCCTGAAGTGCAGGAAGAAGAATTTGTGGAAAATATACCAACACTGTCCTGATATTGACGAAGAATTGACGGAGATGATGAGGACACTGGACCTTAAGGCAAATGTCTATTGGCCATTGGCTCATTATAAATCGGCGGTTAGATATCTCCATAAGGCTCCTGCCGATATTGCGGCAACAGGAGGGACCAATTGGCAAAAATACCTTCCACCGCGTTTTCAAAAAGTAGTCTTTTATCCTGAACTTTGGACGGAGCAGGAAATGAAGGAATGGGGTAAAGGTTGGGTTGTCAAGGAGATCTTTGGGCAGGAGAATGTGGAGTAAAAAGTAAACCACATGGCCTGTTCTAGCTATAGAATAGAATGAATTACCTGAAATATACATTAGCCAATCTATCACGATCTGAAGCGAAATAAAAGCCTTTAGTCTGCTGGTTCCGGATAGGCCACGAGCGATCCAGAAACGCTGTCGGCAAACAGGCTGTTTTTTATCAATTCAATGGATCCAAAACGGTCGTCTGGATAGGTTATCAATTGACATGTATCATTCGGGTTTACGGATAATATCCTACAAAATGAGAAAAGAAATAGAGCTTAAGTTGAGCCCCGAAGAGGCCTTTGACCAGCAGCAATTTGAAAGTATTGTGGTCAAGTCATTAGGCTTGGACGTGAAGTCAGATAACGTTATCATTCGGGCGTTAAAGCGCTCCATAGATGCGCGGGGGAGGAAAGTGAAAGTCAATGTTACAGTCGAAATATTTTTGAACGAAACCCCTCCGCCCAGGATTACGGCTTCTGTAGATTATCCCGCTATCAGTAATGGAAAAACTGTGATCATCGTGGGGGCTGGGCCAGCAGGACTTTTTGCGGCACTTCGAGTCATAGAACTGGGAGGAAAACCGATCGTGTTGGAGCGGGGAAAGGATGTACGTACGCGTCGTCGGGATTTGGCGGCCATTAATAAGGAACACCTTGTAAATCCCGAATCCAACTACTGTTTCGGCGAGGGAGGGGCAGGTACCTATTCGGATGGAAAACTCTATACCCGATCCAAAAAGCGAGGAGATGTAAGGCGGATTCTTGAGATCATGGTGGCCCATGGGGCGCGTGAAGATATACTGGTGGATGCTCATCCACACATTGGTACCAATAAATTGCCTCAGCTGGTAAGTAAGCTTCGGGAGAGCATTTTGGGGGCAGGTGGAGAAATCTTTTTTGATACCAAAGTTACGGACTTTATTCTGAAAGACGGAGAAATGATTGGAGTAGTGACCGCTGAAGGGAAGCGGATCGAAGGTATCGGGGTAATTTTGGCCACGGGCCATTCTGCTCGGGATATTTTTCATTTGCTTCATTCAAAAGGCGTCTTTTTAGAAGCAAAACCATTTGCCCTAGGGGTAAGGGTGGAGCATGACCAGGGACTGATCGATCAGATTCAGTATCACTGTACCAGCGAAAGGGGGCCCTATTTACCGGCTTCGTCCTATGCATTGGTACAGCAAACCATGTTTGGTGGGAAGCAGCGTGGTGTATTTTCTTTTTGTATGTGTCCGGGAGGGTTTATCGTTCCGGCGGCCACCTCGCCAGGAGAGCTGGTCGTTAATGGCATGAGTCCAAGTAGAAGGGATAGCAAATTTGCCAATTCTGGAATTGTAGTGGCTGTGGAACTGGAAGATATTCCGGCGCAGTATCATCGCTTCGGTCCTTTATCAGCGATGATGTTTCAGGCCGATGTGGAGAAGGCTGCCTGGCAATCAGCAGGGAGTACCCAAGTGGCACCTGCACAGCGTTTAGTGGATTTTGTCGAAGGCAGGACAAGTCAATCTCTGCTCGACACTTCTTATCAGCCGGGACTGGCACCTGTAAACATGGCCAAAGAGGTATTGCCGGAATTTATTTCAGTAAGATTGCAGCAGGCATTTAAGGGGTTTGGCCAGAAAATGAACGGGTATTTGACCAATGATGCCCAAATTGTAGGGGTGGAAAGCAGGACTTCTTCTCCTGTGCGGATCCCTCGGGACCGGGAGCGTTTTGAGCACACAGAGGTGAAGCGGTTTTATCCCTGTGGTGAAGGGGCAGGATATGCAGGTGGCATTGTTTCTGCTGCGATGGATGGTGAGCGTTGTGCGGAAAAATTAATGGAAACCTATGGGAAATAAGACTTTAAAAAAGACAGTGATTATTGGGGCTACAAGCAATCCCCAGAAATATGCTTTTTTGGCAGCAGAAATGCTTCAGGAACATGGGCAGCCCTTTGTCCCCTTGAGTATCCATGGAGGGGAAGTACTGGGGGAAAACATCTTAGACCTGAAAGAGAAGCCAGCAGTGCCTGACGTGCATACGGTGACGCTGTATATCAATTCAAGTCATCAGCCTGAATGGGAAAATTATCTCATCTCATTACAGCCAAAACGTGTCATATTCAACCCTGGTGCTGAAAATCAATCATTTAAAGAGCGACTTGAAGCCGAAGGGATTGAGGCTGTAGAGGCTTGTACTTTGGTGATGCTCAGAACCGGGCAATTTTAGCGGTAAAGATCAATAATGAGTGTTGATTTTTTGGGGTTTTGTCACTGTTTTGTGGCAAAAATGTCGTATTATTAGAGGCTGAAACTGAAATTGAAGTAAGAGGATATATTCCTCTTTATTCTTTTATAAATCCAATTATGAGTAAAGAACAAGCGTCGAATTTAGGGGAATATTCCGCGGGGAATATTCAAATCTTAGAAGGATTAGAAGCGGTAAGGAAAAGGCCCGCCATGTACATTGGTGATGTAGGGGTAAAAGGCCTCCATCACCTGATATGGGAAGTGGTCGATAACTCCATTGATGAGGCCCTTGCCGGGCATTGTGATACGATTCACGTCACTGTCCTTGAAGATAATTCAGTTCAAGTGGAAGACAATGGCCGAGGAATACCTACGGACATGCACGAAAAGGAAAAGCGGTCAGCCCTGGAAGTGGTGATGACAGTGTTGCACGCTGGAGGTAAATTTGACAAGGACACCTATAAAGTTTCTGGTGGTCTCCACGGTGTAGGGGTTTCCTGTGTAAATGCACTCTCCACCCACCTTAAAGCAACCGTTTATCGAAACGGAAAGGTTTTTGAGCAGGAATATTCCAGAGGTGTTCCACAAACGGGCGTAACGGAAATTGGCGAGACGGAAAAGCGTGGTACGATCATCCACTTTGTCCCTGATGGGGATATTTTTACGGTGACGGAATATAAGTACGAAACCATTGCCAATCGTTTACGTGAAATGGCCTTCTTGAATGCAGGCGTGAGGATATTCTTTAAGGATATGCGCGAATTGGACGAAGAAGGTAACCCGAAATCAGATGAGTTTTTCTCTGAGGGTGGTTTGATAGAATTTGTAGAATACCTGGACGAAACACGAGAAAAAATCATCCAAGAGCCAATTTACATCGAATCAGAGAAGAATGCAGTGCCTGTACAAGTGGCCATGAGCTATAATTCGTCCTTTTCTGAAAATGTGGTTTCTTACGTCAATACCATCAATACCTATGAAGGAGGAACGCATGTTTCCGGATTTAGAAGGGCATTGACGCGGACGTTAAAGGGCTATGCGGATAAATCAGGCATGCTCGATAAGGTGAAGTTTGATGTCTCTGGAGACGATTTTAGGGAAGGATTAACAGCCGTGATTTCGGTAAAGGTGGCCGAGCCACAATTTGAAGGGCAGACCAAAACCAAATTGGGTAACTCAGAAGTGGTCAGTGCGGTGGACAGTGCGGTGTCAGAAGTGCTACAGTATTGGCTTGAAGAGCACCCTAAGGAAGCAAAGATCATTGTCGGAAAGGTCGTTCTTGCTGCGCAAGCGCGTCATGCCGCCAGGAAGGCGAGAGAGATGGTTCAGCGGAAAAATGTCCTTGGAGGTGGTGGCCTTCCCGGAAAGTTGGCGGATTGTGCCAATACCAATCCTGAAGTTTGTGAGCTTTATCTGGTGGAAGGGGACTCTGCGGGAGGATCTGCTAAGCAAGGTCGAGACCGTGATTTCCAAGCTATTTTACCCCTGAAAGGTAAAATTCTTAACGTCGAAAAGGCACATGAACATAAAATTTATGATAATGACGAAATAAAAAACATTCTTACCGCTTTGGGCGTTAAGTTTGGAACGGCCGAAGATGAAAAGGAGCTAGATCTTACCAATCTTCGGTACCATAAAATCGTGATCATGACCGATGCTGATATTGATGGTTCACATATTAGAACCTTGATTTTGACATTGTTTTTCAGGTACATGAGGTCGTTGATCGAAAATGGATATGTTTATATTGCATTGCCACCACTTTACCTCCTGAAAAAAGGAAAAGACGAGCGGTACTGTTGGAGTGAAGATGAACGGATAAAGCTGACTAAGGAGATGGCAGGTGATGGCAAGACCGACAATGTGGGCATACAGCGTTACAAAGGTCTCGGAGAGATGAATCCAGAGCAGCTGTGGACCACGACAATGGATCCGGAAAGCCGTACACTAAAACAAGTAACCATAGAATCCGCAGCAGAAGCAGATCACTTGTTTAGTATGCTAATGGGGGATGAGGTAGCTCCGAGAAGGGAGTTTATCGAGAAAAATGCTAAATATGCTAAAATCGATACCTGATTCGAAAGGTTAATGTAAAATTAATTTTCAGGGGCTATATGCCCCTTTTTACTTATATTATTTTTGCGTTTTTATCAGTATTTTTCCGATGCCATAGCGATATAGGGCTGCTGTTTTCATACAGCGCCAACGGGACTATATATTGCGTGGTGTTGGTGGTTAAAAGAAAAAATTATGGAGCAGCATACCATGGAGACATCAGAGCGAGATAGAATTGATATCAAGATCCAAAGTAGTGACTTGATCAGCAGGGATTTGAGCTGGATCAAGTTTAATTATAGGGTGCTTGACCAGTCTCAGAAATTGTCAAGGACCATCTTCGAAAAGTTGAAATTTTTGGCCATTACTGCTTCTAATCTTGATGAGTTTTTTATGATTCGGGTAGGATCGTTATATAACTATCTGGATTATGATAAGGAGCGGATTGATTATTCGGGATTGAGGGAAGACCCTTTTAAGGCGAAGTTGATGGATGATGCCCAGGGATTTCACTTTGCCCAGCATGAGCATTTTCTACATGAAATATTGCCAAAAACAAAAGCCTCTGGTTTTGAGCTCAGTAATGTCCAAAATCTCAGCAATGATGAGCAGGAAATCATCAAAGAGTATTTTTACAAGGCGGTGTATCCTATGCTCACACCAATGGTGTTTGATGGCTATCATACCTTCCCTATTTTGATGAACAAACTGCTGATCTTTGGGGTAGTGACCATCAATCCGGGAGATAAGAAAGACAATAGAAAACTCTCTTTCGTACAGATTCCTTCCAATATCCCACGTTTCTTTGAGATTGAGCGGGAGGATGAAATGGTATATGTGCCCATCGAAGAGGTGATTCGAGAGCATATTGTTTCCTTGTTCAGGAATGTGATCATTGAGAGCATAAATCTCTTTAGGATTATTCGTAACGGGGATTTTACCCTAGAGGAAACAGAGGACATGGATTCCAATTTTTTGGAAGAAGTGAAGCGCAAGCTGAATGAACGGAAGACCGGTCGAGTGGTACGGGTAGAGGTGGAGGAAGGATATAGCAAATGGATGATGAACCTGCTGAAAGACCGGTGGAATCTCCAGAATGATTCGGTCTTTAAAATCCGAAAGGAGAGTATGCTTGACTTTACCTGTTTTTGGCAGATTATTGGAGACAAGCGGTTTAAAGATCGTATTCCGCAACCGCCCATGCAGGTCCCTCCGTTAAGTTATCCGCTTACAGGAAGCCAGGATGTTTTCCAAGTGCTAAAGCAAAAGGATGTCCTTTTACACCATCCTTACAACAGCATGGAACCTATCATGGACCTCTTGCACAAAGCAGCCGAAGACCCAAGTGTAATGGCCATCAAGATGACCATTTACCGGTTGGCCAAACATTCAAGGATTACCCAAGCGTTACTAAAAGCTGCAGAGAATGGAAAGCACGTTTCGGTGTTATTTGAAGTGAAGGCGCGTTTTGATGAGGAAAATAACATGCAAGAAGCCAAAAGGTTACAAAAAGCAGGCTGTTTTGTGATCTATGGGGTGAGTAATTTTAAAACCCACACCAAGCTCTTGCTGATCGTGAAGAAGGATGAAAACAAGGTGACGCGCTTTGTGCACCTAGGCTCTGGAAATTACAATGAAGATACCTCAAAACTGTATACGGATCTGGGCTTATTGACGACTAACGAGGTCCTGGCCAATGATGTTTCTGAGTTTTTTAACGTCATTACGGGGCATTCTATGCCATCAAATTACAAAAACCTGATTACAGCACCGCAAGGGATGCGAAAGCAGTTGATTGAGTTTGTGGAGCATGAAGCAGAAAATGCCAAAAGGGGACTTCCTTGTGGTATTGTTATAAAAGTCAACAGTTTAGAAGACAGTGAGACCATTTATGCGCTTTATAGGGCCAGCCAAAGTGGTGTTCCTATCAAATTAATTGTAAGAGGAATTTGCTGTCTCCGCCCTGGAAGGAAAGGGCTCAGTGAAAATATTGAGGTGTATTCCATTGTCGGGGATTTCTTGGAACATAGCAGAATATACCATTTCCATAATAATGGTGATTCCCGTACGTATGTAGGAAGTGCTGATATGATGGTCAGGAGTTTTGAAAAGCGACTTGAATCACTTTTCAGGGTACAGGATCCGTTCTTGGAAAAGCAATTGATGAACATTTTGGCCTATAACCTTAGGGATAATGTGAATGCGTACATCATGCAAGAAGACGGATCATATTTGGCCAAATCCCCAGAAGAGGGGGAATCGGAGTTTAACATCCATAAAGAGTTCTACCGGGTGACACCGGATATCGTAGAAAATGTATCATTACTGTAAAAAGAAAAGCCGGTAAATACCGGCTTTTTTATGCTTTATTTTTATTCCGTTCATAAAGGACATTCATCACACCATCTTTTAGTCCCACATCCGGGACGATCATTCTTTTGGAATGAGCAGCTTCCATGGCTGTGAGGTAAATAGAAGTTGCCGGGATGATAACATCTGCCCTGTCAGGGTTTAGGTTGAGGACATTTACGCGTTCATCGAACGTAAAAGATGCCAAGTAAGCTTGCATCTCTTGGATTTTTGCAAAATCCAAGTACCGTTTGTTTTTTCTTGGTTTTGACAATTCGAACACCTTATTAATGTTTCCTCCGGTACCGATACAGGTAATGGCGTGCCTTTTATCAATGTTTTCTTGGATAAATGTTTTCATGGCCTTCCAAACCTTCGGGGATTCCTTGTGGTCCAAGGCTCTCACGGAACCGATTTTAAAGGACTTTGAAGCTATCTTTTGACGGTTTTGATAAATGTTAAGCTCGGTGCTTCCTCCTCCGACATCAATATGCAAATAGGGCTTATGGTCGATGTAATTCCATAAGGCAATGTTAATGAGATCAGCCTCCCGGTTACCGTCGATAATTTGGATTTTTAGCCCGATATCCTGCTTTACTTCTTGAGCAATTGCTCTGCCATTCTCTGATTCCCTCATCGCTGATGTAGCGCAGACCATGTAATCGTCTACCTCATAAAGATCTATGAGCAATTTGTAAGCTTTCATCAGTTTGATGAATTTTTCCTTACTTTCCTCACTAATCTTTTTGCTATGAAATACATCTTTCCCTAGCCTTAGGGGGAATCGGACATATTCCAATTTTTTGAAATTAATCTGCTCCTGGTGGTGGGTGACGTGGGTGATTTGGAGCCTAATGGCATTAGACCCAATATCTACTGCTGCTAACTTCAAAATATCTTTAGGTAAGTGGTTTTGTTAAAGTTGAATTCAATAAAAACGCTTCCCAAAATTATAAATTTTAAAGTAATTACGTAAATAAATTAATGCTTCAAGTTATTTCTTTCGAGATATTGCCAATAATATAATGCCACCAGCGATCGCTATTCCGCCGGCATATGGGGGCCATCCGATGTCGTTTTCTTCCGTTTTATTTACTTTCAAGGGACCTGCGTCGATGACGGTTTCTTCGGTAGTAAATGAAAATCCCGTAAAAATGAACATGGCGATGCCAATAATGATGAGAATAAATCCAGTTAATTTCATGACAAACAATTTAGATACGTTATTTCCATTACAAAAAACCTACCAAACCAAAAGATTACGCCATTAATTGCTGGAAGAGGATGTTTGCTTTTGTGTCCGGTAGCGGTATATCGATAACAGGATACATAGGATCAAAATAAATCCAACGATCAGTAAAGACCAAGTGCTTGGGAAATGATAGATCGGTGCTATGATCATTTTAATACCAATAAACACCAAGATAAAGGCCAGTCCATGCTTTAGGTAATGAAACATGTCAAATGCCCCAGCCAACAGAAAATATAAAGCTCTGAGGCCGAGGATAGCAAAGATGTTGGAAGTATACAGGATCACAGGATCTTTTGATACCGAAAAAATGGCGGGGATACTATCCACGGCAAATAATAGGTCTGTAAACTCTATTACAGCTACTACCACGAGTAGCTGTGTGGCATAGCGTTTTCCATTGATACGGACGAAGAATAGGTCACGGTGATAATGAGGATCAACTTTGAAAAATTTATGAATTAGCTTGGTGCCAAAAGAACGGCTATAATCATCGGTGTTTTCCTCTTCTGATTGCCAAGATTTAAATCCAGCATAGATCAGAAAACCTCCAAATAAGGTCATGACAATATTTATTCTTATGCTGTGGCCAGCGATTTGAACAGGAGAGAGGTAGCTCAGGTCGATCAGGGTGACCCCGAAGAAGATGAAAATGGCACGCATAAATATGGCTCCCAAAATTCCATAAAAGAGAACCTTGTGCTGGTAAGCATCAGGGACATTGAAATACCTGAACACCATGATGAAGACAAAAAGATTATCGACACTCAATGCCTTTTCGATAAGGAATGCCGTGTAGTATTCAGAGGCCTTTTCAAGTCCCATATCGAGGTAAATGTACCCACCGAAAAGTACTCCCAGTCCGATCCACATAATGGACCATTTGAGCGCCTCCTTCATGGAGACTTTATGTGACTTTTTATTAAAAACCAATAAATCTATCAAGAGTAAACCTACGATTAGGATACCGAAAATGAATAAGGTAGTGCTTTCTTCTTGGATATAGTTCATGGCTTATCGAAATTTATAATTCATGAAATGCTGAGCTCTTGTTAGGCTATTGGTGAATGCTTATTTATCAAAAGGAAAAAAAATGGGAATACAAAAGGTGGCAATGATCCAGAACATGATGTTCAGCGGAGTGCCTACTTTTAAGTAATCCGTGAATTTGTAATTACCGGGAGTATAAATCATCGTGTTGGTTTGATAGCCCATGGGCGTCATAAAACTCAAAGAGGAAGCAAACGTGACAGCCATCAAAAACGGACGGTCACTTACATCCAATGCTGAGGCAATGCTGATGGCGATAGGAGCCAGCAGTGCTGCAGTGGCGTTGTTTGACATGATGTTGGTCGAGAGGAAAGTTACCAAAAAGACTACGCTCATGATGGTCCTCGGACCAAAATCTCCCAATTGCGCTACCAACGTATTGGCAAGGAGGTTGGCCGCTCCGGTTTTTTCAAGGGCCGTTCCCATGGATAATATACCCGCTAGCATGAAGAGTACTTTCCAGTCCACGGAGCGATAAGCATCCTCTGCACTGATGGATTTAAAAAGGATTAGAAGGACCACGCCAAAAATTGCCGCAATGGGGATCGGCAACAGTTTAAATCCCGCAACAGTAATGACAGCCGCCACAATAAAAATGGTGAAGGCAATTTTCTTCCAAACCATTCTCGGGGAGGTGTCCTCAGATATGACCAAAAGGCTATCACTACCTTTGAGTTGATCGACCATTTCTTCATCTCCCCGTACGAGCAGGACGTCACCAGCTGAAATTTTGGTGTTTTTTAATTTGGTATGCAAAATGTCATTTCGGTGCCGAATAGCCAATACGGTAAGGCCGGGATAGGTTCTTCTAAAATCGATGGATTTCACGGTATTGTTGATCAGGCTGGAATTTGGAGGGACCACCATTTCATAGAGCTTGTGTCCTTGTGAGCGGAAATCTTCGTCTTTTAGTTTTAGGTCGATTTTGAGTTCAATTCCAGGGATATTCCTGATTTGGGTGAGGGTATCCTTATCGCAGCGCACTCTGATGGTGTCTTCTTCTCGGATGACCGTGTATTTATAAGCATTGATGACTTCACCGGTCTTTCGGATAATTTGGATGGGATCCATGTTATAGTCGGTAAACAACCGTGACATTTTAATGGACTTTCCAGTGTCTTCGAATTTCTTGGTTACAAATACCTCCGTGATATAATCACCCATGTCAAACGTTTCAGAAATATTCCGGGATGGTTGTCGCTTGGGGATGATCCATTGCCCTATGGTCATCATATAAGCAATCCCTGAAGCCAGAAATATCAGGCCCATTCCACTCATCTCAAAAATCCCAAATGGCTTTGCTCCGTGGCTTTGGGCGATACCGCTCACAAGGATATTGGTGCTGGTCCCCAACAACGTGCACACTCCGCCCATTAGTGCTCCAAAAGAAAGGGGCATCAAGAGCTTGGAAGGAGTGATGCCTGTGTCTTTGGCGATCTTAAGCACTGTGGGCATTAACAGGGCCACTACAGCAGTGTCATTGATGAAAGCAGATAATACCCCTGAAAAGACCATGAGTATAAACATAAAGGCATATTCATTCTTCCTACCCATCCTTAAGAATAGGATGTTGATGGTGTTTAGAGAGCCTGTTCTGAAAACCGCCGCGCTGATCACAAACATGGCACCTACCGTAATGGTCGCGGGATTGCTGAATCCTGCTACTCCTTCCTCAAACGTAAGGATGCCCGACACCATGAAGGCTAGCATGACCATAATCGAAACGGTATCGATGGACCATTTTTCAGAAAGAAATAAGACCATGGCTACTGCGATGATCGCGAGAACAGTTATGATTTCAGGTGTCATACGTTACATTTTGGCATAGTGGCCCCTCTTAATTTTTCTTCTGATGGTGAAAAAATTAATGAATCCAACAATTAAAAATACGACACTAATTCCAAATGAAATATATCCCAACCCTTTTATATTTTCTAAGTCTTCGACCTTGACCAAGGCGGTACCGCTGACCAAAAAATACAAGCTGGTCCGGATATAGGAAAGGAGGGTCCTGTTGTTGGCCAATTTAGTTCGCTGACGGGCTAGATAATCTCTGACTATTAATTCATTTTCAGATTCTTTTTCCATAATTTTGGACCGTATATTTATATTAATATCATAATAAATCTATCAAAAATGTTTTTTTCAAAGAAGAAATTTATAGCTGTTTTGGCCTTCACTTCCTTACTTTCAGCAGGAACGCACGCACAAGATCAAGCTGACAGTGTCTCACAGGTGGCCAAAGACACCACTTATTGGACAAAAGAGTTTTCTGCTGGACTCAATTTTAACCAAGGTGCTTTTAGTAGTAACTGGTCTGCTGGGGGGGTAAACTCTGTGGCCTTGGGCGCGATCCTCAAGGGAAAGGCAAACTACCTTAAGGGAAGATGGAGCTGGGATAACCAGATGGAAATGCTTTATGGGGTAGTGAAAAATGAAGGGGAAGATGGTAGAAAGTCGAATGATAGAATATTTTTGGATTCGAAGGTGGGTTACAGTGTCTCTGAGCATTGGGATGCTTATTTTTCTGCAAACTTCCTCTCCCAATTTGCCAATGGCTATAATTATGATGAAGATCCCCGGACATTAATCTCTGGATTTATGTCCCCTGCTTACCTGACCACTTCTTTGGGTTTTGAGTATAAGCCAAACGAAGAATTTGTTTTAAGAATCGGCCCATTTTCACCCAGATGGACCTTTGTGACGGATTTATCCATTGCTGATAACGTAGAAGAAAATTATGGGGTGCCGATAGGAGAAAAGGTAAGGACTGAGTGGCTCGCTTTACAGTTATTTGCTGAATGGGATAAGGATATTAGTGATAATTTTAATATCCTTTCCAGGTATCAAATGTACGCAAATTATGAAACATTGTCTTTTAAGAAGATTGATCATCGACTGGATGTTACCTTAACAGCGAAAATAACAGAAATCATCAGCGTAACGTTTACGAGCATTAACTTATACGATTATGACCAAGATCCAGGTATCCAATATAGCCAGGGATTATCTCTCGGATTACTGTATAAGGTAAGCAACAAAAAAGAGTAGACAACATTCCTTTTTAGATAAATATTTTGTTTGTTCACGGAATTTATTATTTTTGTTTAACTGTGGTAGTTAAATAATAGTTGGTTTAGTTTTCAAAGTAAAGAGCAGGGAATTTTTCCCTGCTTTTTTCTTTTTTATGAATAGCTTTAAGTGATATTTACTATTGATATAAATCAACTTATGATTTTTTTGTGTTTTAGCGGATCAAGCCGAAAAGTTGGAGGCATTTTACTCTATAATGAAAATTGGCAGTTCCCCCAGGGCAAACACTTTTAAACTATTAGTAAAGAGATGTCAGCCTGAATTAAAGAATTTCAAGGGGCTAAAAGCGATTTCCCTGATGGTTATCAAGTTTGGCAAACGCATTTAGTACTAATTTCGTGTAAAGGAGCTATCATCCGTGCCGCTGGCACTCCTTTGGGAGGTTGAGGAGCGCTTAAGTTCCTGCGGATGAATCCGCAGGTTACAAAATTTATCGTGCCGCTGGCACTTTGTCCCGATTTGTACATTGGAAACCGCGGTAGCCTATCTTACCGAATGACGGGATAGGCTGAAAGAATGATTTGTTGATTTGGATCGTACAAGCCGTCGCAGCTATCTGCTCATGTATAGTGGTTGGCTTGGTTGAGGTTAAACCCTGAATATGCGCTAGCAACTGAGCATCCTGCCTAATCCGCCTTTGGCGGAGGGGCATATAAAAGGTGCAGGTGACAACCTGCACCAAAAATGATTGCACACAAAAGGGTAAGTTCCGTAGGAACGGCAGATATAAATGCAAATAGGAACATTTTTTTAATGGCGTTTGCCATGTGGAGGAAGTCCATTGTTTTAACGGCATGAAATTTTCTTTTTTAGGAACAAGTCAACATTTTTCCCCCAGAAATATTGCTTGATCTTTACAGGAACAAGCCGAAAAGTTGGGGGCTAGCCTATTTCGATGGATAAATATTTTCTTCGCCACCTTTGGTTGCTATTTTGCTACGGATGAACGCCGATAAACACAGATAGGATGATTAAGAAATGGCAAATCCGTGTTTAAGTCTTTTATCAGTAGCTTACTTGACTTAAAAGTTTACGATGCCCATGCCTTTGGCAATGAAGAGGACTTCTCGGTAAAGTGTGGATTCATCCCGTTCAAAGATGAAATAACATCCTTTTTAAAAAAGTTGTTCTCAGAAATGTTGCTTGATCCGTGGTATTGTGTATGATTTAACCTTGAAAGTCAGCCCCAAAAGGGGCGGCACATTCATAGCCATGGGTGAAGCCCATGGTAAATTACCCCATTCAACGTTTTTCGTTTTAGCCGCGTTGACCGCCCAATTCCCCACAACTTCCCGCTAAAACCTATTCTAGCGAATGGAGGAAAAGCATCGTTTTAGCGATATGAAATTTTCTTTCATAAGAGCATGTCTAAAATCATCCCCCCAGAAATATTGCTTGATGCGCTTTACTTTATGTGTAATGCCATTTTTCGAGATCGTTTTTAAGAATAGTTCTGATTTTAGCCCCTTGTAGTGATCTCGGTTTGGAGTGATGATATGAGGTGATAGGATAAAAGAGTGGCGCCGTTTTTTAAACACTTGGAGCCTGTCCGAGGCATTTACAGATAGGTGAGGTTTGTTTGGCAAAATCATATCCTTCTTGCCACCACTTGCGCATTTGGTTGGGGTCAAAAATCAATGAGTTTTCTGTTAGAACTTTTGGAGGGTAATAGAAGTTCAGGTTGACTTTTTTTTGAGACCCTTGGAGTTTTCCAATGGTAATGTCATCGTTGGATATTTGGTTGAGCATAAAGTCAAACGTCCTTGTGGTGAGTTCCATGGCATTTTTAACAGGGTTTTTTGGGGAAGTAGGCTTGTTGGTTTTTAGGACGATGATATCGATCTCTGTCGCTCCCCTTCGAATCGATTCTGAGATGGGGATAAGATCTGCCATTCCACCATCCGCATATTCCATGTTGTCTTTTTCGACCAGGCTCATAAAGGGAACCATATTGGCCGAAGCCCAAATCCAATCACAGAAGTCCGTGTAACAGCATTCTTTTAGGGATTTATACTCTACTTGATTGGTGCTAAGGTTAGATACCGTAATGACCACATCAGCACTATTTTCCTTCATCTCATTAAAATCTGTTTCAAGGATGCTTTTGCCGATGAGTTTGCGAAGACTGGTAGTGTCGCCGAAGGTTTTCTTTTGCTGGATAAACATTTTGATGATTCCCCAGTGGTTGATTCGGCTTCTGTAGCTCCCGTTTTCTTTGGTGATGACAAAGGGGCAAATGGTGAAGATATCTTTTTGCTTTACCGTGGTATAGACATTTTTGATCTTCTCGACATCATCGATGGATAGGTGAGGGATAAGCAGACTTCCCGTGGATGTGCCCAAAAACAGATCATACTTAAAATTGCATTCCCGTAATAAAAATTCTGCGATTCCTCCAGCGTAAGCCCCCTTGCTTCCACCTCCCGAAATTACCAATGCCCTCATAGCTATAATGTTCCATAAAATTATAAACCCATAAAACTTGCGCAGGAACTGAGTCTATACTCCTTTCCTACGCAAGTATCGTTTATAAATTTACTGGTTTATGACTAAAAGCCAAATATTAGGATTGATGCTGCTCTCGCAACAGGTCATTGATGGTTTTGACAGGATTAAAAGTTCCGAGAGGCACTTCTACAAATATGGAATTCCAGTCCGCCATGGAGCCGTTCCATAGTCCGGGCAGCTCTTGGGCTTTGAGGTCTTTCCCGTTTTTTGATTTTTGGGTGATGAATCCCGTTTCTGGATCCCGGTATTGAAGTAAGTCAAATTTATTGCCTTTGTAATCTTTTACCCCGCAAACCAAGTCAGTGGGGTTGAAGTGGGATGAGCTTCTGAAGATTTTGGCTACTTTACTGTCGTTTAGGTCGAGCTGAGCCGTCTCACCAATTTGGAGAGAGAATGAGCCGTCTTTTTCCTTTACCCAGAAGGGGCCGCCGCCTGGCTCCCCGGTGTTTTCCACCATTCCACATACTCTCAGTGGCCGGTTGAGCTTTGCTTGCAGATAGCTTATCTTTTCGCTTTTGGAAAGACTGCTAAATTTAGAAGGTAGCCGTAAGCCCAAGCTATCTTCCAGAAGTTCAGCTGCAGCACCAATGGTTTCTTCCGATGGGTTGTCATCTAATTTTTCAAGCAGGTTGAAAAGTTTTGCCTGTGTTTCCAAAAGTATGGACGCAATGACGATCTTATATTTTTTTGTGGTTTCTTTGAGTCTGTCAGGGACTACATTGTCGATGTTTTTTATAAATATAAGATCAGCATCGATTTCATTTAGATTTTCCAGAAGCGCACCATGGCCAGCTGGTCTAAATAGGATTTCTCCATTATCCTCTAGGAAAGGAGTGTTGTCCATATTTACCGCAATGGTGTCTGTGGAAGGTTTTTGCTGGGAAAAACTCACTTCAAACTTGACCTTAAATTGCTTTTCTAGTTTGTCCTGTAGCTCATGGACATGTTCTTTAAACCGTTCTTGATGTTCCGGGGAAACGGTGAAATGAAGTCTTACCGTATTTTCTTTTCCAAGTCCGTATTGAAGGCCTTCAATAAAATGCTCGTGTACCGGGGTGCGGTTGGCGTCCTTGTAAGCGTGAAACTTGAGTAAGCCTTTGGGCAATTTCCCATACGCTAGCCCTTTATCATCAAGCAAATAGGCTATAATGGTAGGGAAATCTCCCGTGTCCAAGAGCTCTTTTATCTCAAAACCGTCAGCAGAAAGTTTTTCGTCCAAATCCTTATAAAAAGCAAATGATTTGAGATTGGAGATAAAAGTCTTTACAAACGGATTGGCCTCTAGCGTTCGGTCTTCAGCTTCCAGGTAGGCAAAGAGATTTTTAAACATCCTGGTGGCTGCTCCACTGGCGGGAACGAACTTTACGATTTCTTTATCTGACGTAACCGAAGCATATTTTTTTTCATATGCTGCAATTTGTGCATCGGTGATTTCTTCAATTCCATTCCCAATGGTTGCAGGTTCGTCAATAGGTAAAAATGGAAAGCCATTTTTGAAGTTTGAGATCTGTTTTTCGATCTTTTCAGGATCTCTTCCCTGTAAGGTAATTTTCTCTTTTACTGCTTCCTCAATCATTTCTTTATTACTTATAATTAAAAACAATAATTAAAATGGTAATTATGTTCTAATAATTGGGTTTATGTACTACTTAAAAGGTTGTGTTAGTATTCTTAAATAATTCAATCAGTCAATTTTATATAAAAAAATGTATTTTAACTAATTTTTTTTGCTTTTTATGTAACGAATTTAACGAAACTCATTTAAAGTAGAATGGGTAGTATTGGGTATCAGTGTTAGTATTGGTGAAAGGCTTGGGTAACAAATTTCAGTACTGAAGGTAAAGATTTTCTCCAATAAGTCCAAGTGTGCCCTCCATCTCTTATTCTGAATTCGTGGGGTATTTCTTGCTTTTTCATGGCAATATGTACCAAGCTGTTTCCTTCATAAAGAAAGTCATCATCTCCACAGTCGATATACCACCGGACGGCTCCTTTATCTTCTTCCGAAACCTGTTCAATTAAAGATAATGCGTTGTGGTTTTCATAATATGCTTTGAGTTCTTCGTCGGTGTAATTTTCCGTATCCATTCTTCTTTTCATTTCCTCAAGGGACAGTGGTCCCACATAGGCACTTAGGGGAGCTGAAGAGGAGAATAATTCCGGGTGATGCAATGCATAAATCATGCTTCCTCCGCCTCCCATGGAAAGTCCCGCCACTGCCCGATAGCGCTTTTCACCCTTGATACGGTATTTTTTCTCTATGTGCGGCATAAATTCGTCAAAGAAAAAATCTTCATAGTTCCATTTGCCATCAATTTGGTTAAAATAGCCGCGACGTCCTGTATCGGCATCGGGCATCACGATGATCATGGGAGTGGCTTCTCCGCTGCTGATCGATTGGTCGGCTATGTGAAGGACCTCCCCAAATTGGACCCATCCCGTTTGGTCATCTCCTGCACCATGTAGCAGGTATAGGACCGGGTAGCTGCGCTCGGAAGTTTCGTAATCAGGAGGAAGGTAGATTGCATATTTTCTTTCTCCTCCTAAAATTTCGCTTGGAAGGCTGAGGTCATCGAAGACTTTTCCCGTTTGGCAATAGGCCACAGAAGCGGAGAGGACATATGCCAAGCCGAAAACAATATGGTAAACGATTTTCATAGTGAATTAATTTGGGTTTATTAAAGATAACCGATATCCTGTTTTATCAAATGGTATTTTGAGGAATTTCTTAATTTTATCCCTTACGGTAAGGGCAATGAAGTGCTGGGAATGAAAAAAGATCTTCATGACACGCCTGTTACAAAAGAGATTCGATGATATCTTGTGCTCTGTCGAGTGAGCCCATGTAGACCACGCTTCCTTCTTTGTTTAATACCACAACGGTAGGGTAGACGTATACGCCAAAATCATCCATGATTTTTTGTGTTCCTTGTAAGACGTTAAACGTGTAGCCTTTGTCACGAATGGCTTCAAAGGCTTGGCCAGGACGGTCACTGGACATCGGGCGGTTCATCGCATAGATTGCGAGGTCTGGGTGGTCTAGGTATTGTTCATGAAGCTGCTGCAAATCGGGGAATTTTTTCCAGCATGGCGCGCAACCGATAAACCAAAAATCCAACAGCACTACTTTTCCTTTTAGCTGTTCATTTGTGATTTCATGCCCCTTCTCATCAGTAGCCTTAAATGATACGGAGGTTTCTTCGGTCACTTGTCCAGATGTATTGCCAAATTCTATATAATGAACCCACGTATCATAAACACTAAGGTTTAAAACGAAGGGAAATAGGAAAAGGCTAAAGCCATAGGTATAGCGGTTCTTGATGGTTTTGGCCGTCATGATGGCAGCAGCTAAACTTCCTAGCACCAGACAGATAAATGTAGGCAATACCTTAATGGCAAATCTTAGACTGGGAAGGCTGATAAATGCAAAAAGCAAGATCCCAAAGAGGGAGGCTGAAATGACCCATTTTGAAGGGATGAGATTTGATAGCTGTCGGATTACCAAGGCATCAATAGCCAAAATCAACATGAATCCAAGTAGAGCTCCAAATCCCCATAGGTTAAAGTCCCTTGATAAGGTCAAAACATAAGCGCTGCTATAAAAAGAAATCAAAAATATAATTGCTGCAAGAAAAATGCTGCTAACGGTTTTTTTCATGAATGTGCCAGGAGTTTTGGTTGTTCGTATTAGTACGTTGGTCGGGTGGCCTAAGTTCGGTTACCATTTATCTATCAGCTTAAAGCGGATTTTATCTCCTTGCTTTTTTTGGGAAAGGCAAGAAATTGCCTGTTGGGAGAGCTGTAGGATCCTGGGATAACCACCGGTAACTTGTGCATCTTTCATGAGCACCACCAATTTGCCACCAGGGGTAAGCTGTACCGTTCCGGGGTAGACAGGGGCGGTCAGAATTTCCTTCAGGTTGTTTTCAAACTTTTCTTCCAACTGGATGCCCATTCTGTTTTGTTTGGCAGAAAGGTGAAAATCCCTTGCCAACAGCTGTTCGAAAAGCCCTTCATCCATTTCTGCTGCTTCTGCTCCTGGGTAGACCGCTAAGGTCTCCTCTTCAAACAGTGCATCATCTACAGCGACTTTGGCATGGGAAGCGGAGTGCGCCTTTGGACTGGGCAGGTAGGGCAAGGTCATTCCCTTTTCTAGCCTTGCATTTTTGGTTATACCATTGTACCAGCTTTTACTGCCCAGGATTTTTTCTGTTTGGAAGCCGCCTTGGACACCAAGGTAAATCCTACATCCTTTTTTTACGGGTGATAGCCGGAGTTTATCCCCCGCACCCACATTGATGACATGGTTGATGGAATATTCCTGATCATTTACCTGGACTTTTACTGGGGCACCAGTGATGATAATGGTGGCAGGGTGGTGAAAGCGGAATTCTCCACCCACCATGGTCAGTTCCAGACAGGCGTCAGATGGATCATTTTGAAGGAGGTGATTGGCCAGTAGGTAGGACTGTTCATCCATGGCTCCAGCAGCAGGAATCCCCCAGTGGGCATACCCAAACCTGCCAAGATCCTGGATGGTGCCATAAAACCCTGCTTTGATGACTTCCATGTTGCCTTCAGATTTCTTCATAGTCCAGTTGGTAATTGTTTTCCTTCAATAGTGAAATGATATCCTGATAGTGTTCTGCAGAGACCGCCTTAAATGTGATGTAGTCTCCAGGCTGAGGTTTGATGGGGGGATCTGATGTGACGTTGAATAATGGCACAGGTGTTTTGCCTATGACATGCCATCCCCCAGGACTGTTTTGGGGGTAAATGCCCGTTTGTTTCCCGCCAATGGCTACGGCACCTTTCTCGATCAGGGGATCCGGTTGTTTTTTTCTAGGTACGAAGAGTTGTTGGTCCAGTCCGCCCAAATACATAAAACCGGGCATAAAACCGTAAAAATAAAGCAAGTAATGGGAAGATTGATGCAGGGAAATCACCTCGTCAGTAGACATGCTCGCATAAGAAGCTACGTGGTCAAGGTCTTTACCTGAGTACCAAACGGGAATGGTCCATCTTTTTCTATTCATACTGGAGTCGGAGTGGACACTCTTTTCTGCCAAAAGCTCTAATTCATTGAGGATGTCTTGAAGTTGGAATGTCGATTTAAAGCGAAGGCTTAAACAATGGTAGCCCATGGTGACTTCAAGCAATTCCTGCTGCCAAATTCCTTGGATTTGAGTTTTCATGGACATCATTTCCATCAGGGTGGATTCCTCGATGGAAGGAGGCCAATACAGCTCCAAAATAGTGGGTGAAATGTGTTTGTACTTGAATAAATGTGGCATGAATGTGGTGTTTTCTGTTTGAAAAATAACTGTCAATTAGCTGATTTCATCGTCTCATGGATGGCTTTGGTGAGCGCTAAGGCTCCCCGACTGTCTCCGTGGACACAAACTGTATCTGCCTCTATGGGGATCATTTTTCCTGAAAGTGTCTGAACTTTCCCTGTTATGACCATATTTGCCAAATGGCTTACCGCATCTTTTGTGTTATGGATGAGTGCTTCGGGGTCGTCCCTGGAAACAAGACTCAAATCCTCATGATAGTTTCTGTCGGCAAAAACTTCATGCCAAACCTCCAGTCCGTTTTCTTTGGCAATTTTTGCCATGACCGATCCATAGGGCGCATATACAATCACCTCCGGGTAGTGGGTCTTAATAAGTGCTACTAATAAACTGGCCGTTCCCGCATCTTTTGCCGCTAAATTATATAAGGCGCCGTGGGGTTTGATATGATGCAGTGCAGCATTGCTTTGCGTCAGGATATCTTGAAAACTCTTCAGCTGTGATCGGAGGCTTTCCACTAATTTTTCTGGAGGCATTTCCATGACTTTTCGCCCAAAGTTTTTCCGATCAGGGAAAGCGGGATGTGCCCCTATTTTTACGTGGTGTTTTTGAGCTAACTTGATGGTGTCAGCCATAGATTTTGCATCACCAGCATGTCCGCCACAGGCTATGTTACAACTGGTAATATAAGCCATTACGTCAGCATCCGACTCCATTCCTTCCCCGAGATCACAATTGATATCTATTGTCATAAACTCCAGTTTTGTATTACGCTCAGCATACTTTTACATCCCAATACCAAAGTAATTACCCAAATGGCAATACCAAAGATATTGGCGATAAGGTGGTTTTTGAATGGCCCCATCAAAGAGGTTTTATTGGCCATCCAAAGGATAAAGGTACTCAAAACAGGTAATAAAATCCCATTGGTAAGCTGAGCGAATGCAATCAATTGGATGGGTTTTATTCCAAGGGAAGCAAAAATCACCCCTAATAGCAGAATAATGCTGAAGGTCCAGCGCATGGGCTGAGCGGAAAGGCGATTGTTCCACCCAAAGCAACCGCAGATCACCAATCCACCTGCCAACGGAGCGGTAATGGCAGATGTTATACCTGCTGAAAATAGCCCAACACCCAAAAAATACGGAGCAGTTGGCCCTAATAAGGGAACCAAACTTTCACTCAGGTCACTGACCACTTCCACATGGTTGGCATTGCCTAACGTGCCGGTCACTAGAATGGCCATGGAGACCAGTCCTCCTAAAATCACCGAAATGAAAATGTCAGCTCTCACGTAGCGGAGCGATTGGGGACTATTCCACATACGGGCCACCAATGCTGAATGGAGAAAAAGATTATAAGGTACCACGGTAGTTCCTATCAGGGCTACGATGGTCAGGATGTTATCTGTGCGAACTTCGGGAACAAAACCTGCTATCAGGGTGGAAAGATCCGGTTTTCCCGCCACAGCGGTGATCATGAACACTACGCTCATGATCATTACCGTTCCGATCATCAACCGTTCGATGTGCTTGTAGCTGCCCCGCATCAAGAGTATCCAGGCAAACAGTCCCGTTAGCAGAGGCCATGGTCGGAAATACACTCCAAAAGGTGAGATCACCTTTTCGGGTAGAAATGTTTCCAGCCCCATCACGGCACCACTGAGGTTTCCTGCTTCATAAGCAGCATTTCCGACCACTATCGCCCCAATGACCAACCCCAATGCCAATATGGCAAAGGCTTTGGGGCGGATTTCAGTTTTGATGATGTGGGGGAGCCATCTTTGGGTAATCAAGCCTATTCTGCCGGCCATTTCCTGCAAGGTGATCGTGGCTATCATGGACAATAGTAGGGCCCAAAGTAATTCATAGCCAAAATTAACCCCAGCCATGCTGTAAACCGTTACGGTGCCAGGACCAATAAATGCAGCGGCTACCAATGGCCCTGGGCCAACGTATATTGTAAGCTTTTTAAACATGCTCCATCTTATTTTTCGACTTTACCCTGGAAGCAATCTAGTGAAATCCCGTGATATTAATTCGATTTAAACCTTAGGTACTGGAGTAATTCTAATGTGAAGGGAGTGTGGGACGGTAACTGTCGCACTATTGCAAATGAAGGTTAGTTTAAGTGATAGCTGTCCGTTAATTTGCATCAAAAATCAGGAAGAAATGGAATTGATCCTAATTGGACTCATTGTGATGAACCTGCTCCTGAGCAGTTGGATGATCATAAAGCATGGACAGGGCAGGTCTGCTAATGAGCGGGTAACGGAAGACCTTGCAGCCATTAAACAGGATTTGAATGTTCAGATGGCCGAAAACAGAAAGGAACTGAATTTGCAAATGAACCAGCAATTCAAGTTGGTTATGGACATGGTGCGTGAATCGGGTAAAGACCAGGGAGCGGTACTGAAAGACTTTGGCAAACTCTTCAGGGAAAATGTACGGGAGTTCAATGATTTACAGCGAGAGAAGTTCTCTGAATTGGAGCGGCGCCAGGAAAAAATGTTAGTGGCAACAGAGGCTAGGCTTGAGAAGATGCGGGAGACGGTGGATGAAAAGCTTCAAAAGACACTGGAAACCCGTTTAGGGCAGTCTTTTGAGGCCGTAAGTAAGCAGCTTCAAGCGGTACAAAAGGGATTGGGAGAAATGCAGCAACTTGCCACTGGTGTGGGGGACTTAAAGCGGGTGCTCACCAATGTGAAAAGCCGTGGGATTTTAGGCGAATATCAGCTTCAAAGCATCTTAGAAAACATCCTTTCCCCTGACCAATACATCTCAAATGCCGTCATGAAACGGGGAAGTTCCGAACGGGTGGAGTTTGCCGTCAAACTGCCGGGGAACAATGAGTCACCTGTCTTCCTTCCGGTAGATGCTAAATTTCCTCAAGAAGCGTATCATCGTTTGTTGGAAGCTTATGAGGGAGGAGATAAGAGTGCCATGGAAGTGGCTAAGACTGCTCTTTACAGGGCAGTAAGGAAATCAGCGCAGGATATTAGCCAAAAGTATATTTATCCCCCGTACACAACTGATTTTGCGGTGATGTTTTTACCAATGGAGAGTTTGTATGCAGAAGTGATCCGTGAAGGGGGATTGGCGCAGCAGCTCCAACAGGATTTTAAGGTAGTGGTGGCAGGACCAACTACTTTTGCGGCGATGCTAAACAGTTTGCAGATGGGATTCAAAACCTTGGCTATTCAAAAGCGCAGCAGCGAAGTATGGAAAGTCCTGGGAGCGGTAAAGACGGAGTTTGGTAAATTTGGTGACTTGATCCAAAAGGCCCAGAAAAAGCTCCATGAGGCCAATAATGAATTGGACACATTAGTGGGCACGAGAACACGTGTAATCCAGCGAAGATTACGGGATGTGGAAGCATTGCCCGAAGATGAAAAGGGTAAATTTTTGGATAGCTGAGCGCCAGTGCAGGATAAATTTCACATTTCCTTATGCAACTTTGGCGTTCATTGAACGTTTTTTCTAAAAAAGAAGAAACTATGAAAGTGAAAATAGGAATGGGATTTTTGGCCATGATGCTGATCATGGTTGCCTGCAATCCTGTAAAAGTTTACTTAGAGAAAGAAGAGGTCAAACCGTCTCGAAACTATGAGACTTTTGCGATCATTAATCAATATCAAGGAAAGGAAGCTTGGAATTCGCCAACATTGGACAGAAACTTAAGGGATGGATTGGCCAAAGGGATGCAAGCGCGGGGATTTGAGGAGAATAGCCAGCAGCCAGACCTGATCCTCCGATACAATACACTACTCAGTGAAGGTGAGAAAGAGGTAAGGAACAATGATTATTATGGAATGTCACCTTTCGGGCCATATGGAATGTATAATCCCTATATGTATCGTTACCCATATGGTGCGCCCTATTGGCCTAGTAGCACGGAAATAGAAAAGTACAATTTGGGTGAAGTGGTGATTGATTTTATTGATCCAAAGGCAGACGAGGTGATATTGCGGATCAGTGCTGTGGGTGAGGTAAATAACGTGAAACAAAAGTATAAAAACATTGACGTCTCAGTCGATAAAATTCTAAATGAATTTTCACGGAATATGCCCAAAAAACAAGACAAAACTTAAGGTGATAAGAGGTGAAGGAGAAAAGTCTCAGGTCAATGGGGGATGATCATGTCCCCCATTGCCAAAGATTCTTTACCGTCAAACACCCCATTCTACAGTGATGAATACTCATGTAGACTTGATGTAAACCGCATCTGTCCTGATGCTGATCTGTTTTTAGAGCAGGTGGCATAAACATGGTTTTTGAATATTAAAAAAAAGGAGAAGCCAAAGCAGTACGGCTTCTCCTTTTTTTACAACCTGGCTTTCTTACAAGAAGCCTTTTACCTGTTCTTATCCTTTAAGGGTGCTTTTGATTTGTTCCTTAATGGTTCCCATGACCACTGGATTTAGCTTTTTGGCCTTAAATGTGTTTTCCATTTTTTTCAGCAATTGTTCAGCTCCTTTCTGGTCATCTTCTTTGATCAATGCCTCGGCCATTCTGCGGTAAGCCCAGTTAAGTGAAATGTTATCCAACCCCTCTGAGCCGGAGGATTTGGCAAAAACCTTATCCAAGTGCGTAGAGGCCTCTTTGACATTTCGAGACCGCACTTGCAGTCCATTGGTTTCTGGATCCACGGTTTTGAAGGTCATGGCCTCATTGGTTCCAAGGACAAAATCCGCATAAACGCTCATGGGGTTTTTAGCATACTTGGAAGCGACTTCCTGCAGTTGTGCGTTACCATTTTTGAGGCTCGGGCTGTCACTTCCTAGCAAATAAAATAGCATTCCCACGTCATCCGTAAAGTATACGTCTGCAATTTGATCGTCTTGCTTGCTCAAAGGACTTTTTATTCTGATTTTTATTTCCTCGCTTTGGATGACCGAGCCATCTTCTGCTTTATAGGCAGCCTTGATCTTGTAAAAGCCGGGCATATCAAAATAAAACCCTTTGCTGCCGTAGCCGATGTATGCACTGGTGTAGAGGGTATGTTTTTCCTCGTCCAGGGTTTCCAGTTTTTCGGCAACACAGTTATGTCCTACGGGTTCGTAATCGATCACCTTTCCGTCAGGCTTCATGATTCCGATACGCACTTGTTCGTATTTGGGGTGGATGTGGGCATTTACTACCCGCTCATCCCTATTTCTGGAGCGAAGTTTTATTTCGACCACTACAGGCTCACCGAGCGTATAAGCGGACTTGACGGGAACGATTTCCAATTTCAGGCCGGTGTGATTTTCGATCACTTCGGACACAAAATCCTCTGAGTGGGCGTGTGGTGCTTCATGTCCTGCGCCGACTGCCCAGTCGTTACCGCCCATGACCACATTGTTATAATAGCCGTGACGCATATGAGTCAATTCTCCCTGGTCAAACTTAAACGTGAAGTTATTCCAAAATTGACCGATTCCATTTGCTTGATCATATTTCCAAGGATAGTTCATCCAGCTTAAGCTGTCGGGTCGACTTTTGTCCCAGCTATGTAGCAGGTTGAAGGCGTGGCCCAATTCGTGAACATAAGTGTACAGTTGATTTCTGACGTAATCGTTACCAGAATGGTAATTGGCCAAGGTGTCTTGAAAAACGGCGCAACCTTGTCGGTGAGGTTTTTTGTTTTGATAGTCAAACATGATCCCGAGTAGGGTGTTGATGACGGCCCTTTTTGCGGCAAATAGCCAAACGGTCCATTGCGGAAGGTTACGGAAGACGCTAAAGTGCCTTACCATACTCGCATGCATTTCCGATTCTGTCCATCGGTTATCGCTTCCCGCTTCACTGGTGTTGATCACATTATTATGACCTGTATATGCCATGTTGATGCCAGCTTCCTGAAAGGCTTTTACTACTGTCAAGTCCCTTGATGGTCCCGGGTTTGGAAAGGTTCCCGTATGATAGCTCCCAAAAAGACTGGTGCCTGCTTCTACATCCGTTTCCAGTCTGACGGTCCTAAAATACCTGGAGCGGAATTTACAGGTATATGAAGCTCCGGACAGATTATACTGCATAAAAGTGATGGTCGCGGCCGCGGGGGAATAGAAAATGTAATTTCTCGGAATCACAATCTTGGCCTTATTTGCCCACATGGACCGCGTGCCGGTAAGGTATCCTACCAAGGTGGCTTTTGTGCTGGTGTAGGTGATGCTGGGGTAGTTCATGCTGAATGAACCCCAATAGGTGGTGGTGGATCCTACGTGGAAGAAATCAAAACTCGCTTTGTTGAGGGCTCCTGCGCGGTCCACATCTACTCTTAATTCCAACCGCCAACTTCCCTGAACTCCGATATAGCTACCACTTACGGCCAAACGTGGAATGACCAGTTTATCTTTTATAATAATGCGGTCTTCTAAATCTCCAATTCCGTATGCTTGTACCCCATTTTCGACATTTGCTTCAGGATAAGTAATGTCTTCGGGAGGTGCTTCCATGGATGGATGATCTGCATGATGCTCATGTGCATGCCCATTTGAGGCTGCTTCATCATTCGTGTTCAATTGATGCTCTTGATTCGGTTCTTCTTGAATCGAGGAGTTTTCTGAAAGGGTGGCTTCGGAGAAGCCAGGATCGTCATAAATTGTCATGGTTAAAAATGTTTTGGTTAAATTGGTTAGTACAGTGTGTGCAGTAGGTGAAATGCACCGAGACGTCATGTGAGGTTCCTTAAATGCATTGACTACCAGTTTATTACGGTTGTAATTTGGTTTAGGCAAAGACATTTAACGCTAAAAGTGGTTTTGCAGGATTTTTCTTCAAGTATGGTTAAGCTTATCTTCGATAAGCGATTACTTGACATGATATCTAGATGTCCATGTCGGCCACGCCAACACGCTGTAATACATGTGTTTGGCTAAAAACTGCTGGTTAATTCTTATATTCCTAACAGGTTAGGATCCATTTAAACGCTAAAAATCATCGAAGCGACGGATAATCGCCGGGCCCAAGTTTTCTGGCTGTTGAAGTTCAGCAGGCCTGAGATACTGATGATGTGGTTTTGTTGTTTAAGTAGTTATTTATCAACATGTTGGTAGGTATAAATTTAAGTGTTTTTCACTAAAAGTTAGGGTTAATTTCCTGTGAATTAGTATTTAACGAGTACAATGAGTATTGGATAGATTTGATTGAGTATACTTCAAAAATATGGGGTTTAGGTAATTCGTGGCTAGGCTTAGGGAAGGAGGAAGTGAATAGTGAGGATAATCATTGCTTTGATTTTGCTTTTTAAAAAAATAAAAAATGAAGTTTATGTTCAAAGAGGTGAGAATAAAGCTCTTTTGAATTTGGCGTATTATGTTTATTTTAGAACCACCTTTCAACCGTTTTATCGTATGATAGATTACAATAACAAAACTTTCAAATCCCTGTCCAACAGTACCAATGGCGAAGTTTCGGAAGAAACCGTCTTTAAGTATAAGCAGGAAGGGAATGTTTTGTCCGGGTCGTATTCAGGTGGGGGCATCCAAAAAGGGAATTTGATCGGGACCGTAGATGAGCATGGAGTCATTAAAATGAAATACTGTCATATCAATTCCAAAGGAGAGATCAAATCCGGCAAATGCACTTCTAAGCCAAGCCCGTCCACCAGTGGTAAAATCAGGCTTCATGAGCAGTGGCAGTGGACTTCTGGTGATTTTTCCAAAGGGGAGTCGATAATTGAGGAGGTTTAGGGAATTACCGCCTACCACATAAAAGTTAAATCAAAAATCAGTATGATATCATTAAAATAGGGCTATTTTTAGCAAAGGTATTCTATGGAATGCTTCGTAAAAATTGATTTACAATTTTGTCATTGAGGTACAAAACAACTTATCTTTACGCCCATGGCTATGAATATCGTAATTGCGGGGGCTGGTGATATGGGATTTCATCTTGCAGAATCACTCAGCTACGAGAACAAGGACATTACTCTGATCGATACGGACAAGGATATTTTGGAACATGTCGCCTCAAGGCTAGATGTGCTTACCGTGATGGGGGATTCTGCATCCATCGATGTCCTGAAAAATGCCAATGTGAAAGATGCCAATATGGTCATGGCCGTCACTACTTCGGAGAAAACCAATATCGTGACTGCGATGTTGGCGAAGCAGTTAGGGGCTAAGCGGGTGATTGCTCGGGTAAGAAACCATGATTATTTGTTAGAGGAAAATGTAGCATATTTTCATAATTTGGGCATTGATGATATTATTTCTCCCACCATGCTTTGTTCTGGAGAGATACATCGCATGGTAAAGAACTCTACTTTTTCAGATATTTTTGAGTTTGAGGAGGGGAAAATCAACGTCATGGGAGTGATTTTAGACCAGTTTTCGTCATTGGTAAACAAAAGGCTTTCCGATACGCGGACGATGTCGATTTTCGAAGATGTACGGATCATTGCAATTGTACGGGATCAGATGACGATTATTCCCGGCGGAAATACCATGCTCCGAAACAATGACCACGTTTACTTTGTATCCAATAAGAAAGCCAGTGAATCCATTGCCCAGCTTACTGCCCAGCGTGAGATAGATATTAAAAACGTCATGATTATCGGCGGCGATGACTTGGCGTTTACTTCAGCATTAAAGCTTGAGCCAGAATATAAGGTGACGTTAATTCATAATGACAAGGAGCGATGCAAGTGGCTTTCAGAACGGCTGCATTCCACACTGGTCATAAACGGTGATTATAAAAATATCGAGTTGTTGATAGAAGAGGGGCTGGAGGAAATGCAGGCTTTTTTGGCCTTGACAGAAAGCTCGGAGACCAATATTATCACCAGCCTCAGTGCCAAAAACCACGGCGTTTACAAGACCATTGCTCATGTGGATACGCGGGAATACATCCATATTTCACATAGCATTGGGGTGGATTCATTGATCAATAAAAAATTAGTAGCGGCCAATCAAATCGCCCGACACCTGAGAAAAGGAAAGGTAGAGGCCATTTCAGGCATTTATGGGGTAGATGCCGAATTTATCCAATACGTTATATCCAAAAACAACCGGCTTACGAAAAAGCAATTAAGAGAGCTTCATTTTCCGGAAACGGCAATCGTAGCAGGAGTGATTCGTGGAGATGCCGTTTTTATTCCTGATGGTGATTTTAAATTGCAGCTGAATGATAAGGCAATAGTTTTGGCCCTTCCTTCTGCAAAGTCCAGTCTGGAGAAATTATTTAATTAGCCTATGATTCATTATAAGGCGATTGCAAAAGTCATGGGAGGGTTATTGATGCTGTTGGGCTTACTGATGCTCCCCGGTATCGCATTCAGTTTCTACTATAAAAGTGGTGACCATATGCCACTGATTTATTCGGCCTTTGTGTCCATGGCCATCGGAGGACTCTTGTTTTTCTCTTTTTCCAAGGAAGACCAAAATATTAGAAAGCGTGAGGGATATTTGATCGTGGCATTGAGTTGGATTTTTATGTCCATTTTTGGAATGTTACCTTACCTGGTGAGTGGAACGCTTACCAATTTGTCAGATGCGGTTTTTGAGACAGTATCAGGTTTGACCACTACTGGGGCTTCTGTCTTGAATGATATAGAGGCACTGCCAAAAGGTATCCTGTTTTGGCGGAGCATGACACAGTGGATTGGTGGATTGGGCATTATCGTCTTGACGGTAGCGATTTTTCCATTATTGGGCATTGGTGGCATTGAATTGTTTGTAGCCGAATCCCCGGGGCCGACTTCAGATAAGCTGCATCCGCGAATTAGGGAGACGGCCAAGAGACTATGGTATGTTTATGTGGGACTTACCATCCTTTGTGCAGGATTGTATTATATAGGTGGAATGGATTTTTATGATGCCGTTAACCACTCGCTTACGACGTTGGCTACAGGTGGTTTCTCTACAAAAAATGCCAGTATGGCCTATTTTGATGTGCCGTTTATCCAGTATGTTGCCATTCTTTTTATGTTTTTGGCAGGAACCAACTTTACGGTAATCTATTTTGGGATAATGGGCAAGTTTGATCGGGTCTGGAAAAGTGATGAATTTAAAGCCTACGTTTTGGTCGTTGCTTTGATCATCGTCGGATTGACCGTGCCGGTGTTTCTTGCCAGTGGATTTGGGTTTGAGAAGGCATTTAGGGATACGGCCTTCCAAGTAGTTTCGCTCATTACCACGACAGGATTTGTGACGGCGGATTATACCAGTTTTGGTCATGGCCTAACCATTTTGTTCTTTCTGCTTCTTTTTGTGGGGGGCTGTGCGGGATCCACTGCCGGGGGAATTAAATTTATCCGGCACCTTACGTTCTTTAAAAATACCCTCTTGGAATTTAAGCGGATCGTTCACCCCCGAGCGATAGTGACCTTGAAAATCAATAATGAACGCGTCACGGGCAAAATCATCACCCATATCATGATATTTTTATTGATTTATTTGATGGTGTTTGTCGTGGGAAGCGTGCTGCTGTCCATCGTAGGATATGATATGTTGACCAGCTTTGGGGCGGTGGCCACTTGCCTTGGAAATGTGGGGCCAGCAATTGGTAATGTAGGACCACTGGATAATTTCTCCTTCTTTGATCCTTTTACCAAAGTTTTCCTGTCTGCTATTATGCTATTGGGCCGATTGGAATTGTTTACTATTTTGGTGCTCTTTACGCCCTATTTTTGGAGGGCAAACTAGTGAAGGAATGAACTTGTTGGAGATAAAAATCCTTTTAGTACAAATGCTATTCTAAAACCAAACTTATTTTTCTTCGCATGGAAATAGATTACCAAATCATTTCAGTTTTTACTGATCAAAATCGAGGTTATACAGGAAACCCTGCAGCAGTGATCCTATTGGATAAACTTCCCGCCGAAAGGGATATGCAGAGTATTGCCAAAGAACTCAAACAACCGGCTACAACCTTTTTGGCTAAGGAACCAGGAGAGGACCGTTTTGCCATCAGGTGGTTTGCGCCAGATGCTGAGATTGGCCTTTGCGGACATGGCACGGCAGCTGCGACTGCTTATTTGGGGCAAAAAAAGAATGGTTTCGGAAAGTTCACCTTCGTTTATCCTGAAGGAAAACTGGAAGGTGAATTAAATGCTGACCAGACCGTATCCATCAGCGCTCAGTCGATTGCCGTCATAGAAGAAATTACCGAATTCCCAGAACCCATTTTAGAAGGGTTAGGCATTCCTTTGCTGGCCATGTACCGAACGGATAATAAACATATCATCTTGGCCAAATCCGAACAGGACATTGCGAAAATGGATCCTGATTTTGAAAGGTTGTCCCAATGTGACATCTTCGGGTATGCTGTAACTGCCCAAGGTGAAACCGTGGATTTTGTCAGTCGGACCTTGGTGCCTCATACGATGCAGCAGGAAGATCATGCCACAGGATCTTCTCATGCGATGCTGGTGCCTTTCTGGGCAAAGCGATTGGAAAAGAAGCATCTAAATTCCTTACAATTAAGTAAAAGGGGAGGGGCTTTTAAAGGAGTGTTGGCTGATAGCGGAATGGTGACGCTTACCGGTACTTTCCAGATCGAAAAATCAGGTAAGCTTTCATTATAGGATCAAGATATTTTGCCACGGATAAAAGGATGAACACAAATTTGCAATGCCTTAAACATCCGATCTGTATTTATCAGCGTTCATTCATGGCCAAAAAGAAACTAAAGATGGCATAGGACGAAATAGGCTAGTCCCTACCTTTTCTGCTTGATCCTTTTTATTGCCGACTATTTCAGTTCCCAAATTGAAAGTGATGCAAAAAAAGAAGGCTGTCTAAAAATATTTTTACATCATCGTGTTCATTGCGACAGAGAATCATTATCATGAATTGGTTTGTACGTTAGGATTCGATGAAATGATCTTTTCACTTTCGCAAAGTGACAATAAGGTGTGATGATTTAGACAGCCTTTTTATGAAATAACTTAACTGTGTGTATCTACACTCAGCGGGAGTGCTCCAAGCGATTTTAGCTTTATCACTTCACCATTAGCGGTTGGGGATAATCTTGACAATACCTGTACCTTGAATACCCACATAGATATGGTTATCAGGACCAATTTTGACATTTCTCAATCGGCCTGCCCCGTCCATCAGTTTGGTTCTTTTGGTAACTTGCTTGCCATCCAATGAAAGCATCTCCAAATACTGAAATTTCAACGATCCTACCAAGAGGTTACCAGCCCATTGGGGATACGTTTCTTCAGGTACCAGGGCAAATCCACACGGAGCAATCGACGGCACCCAATAATAAAGTGGCTGCTCCATCCCTTCTTTGCTGGTTTCTTCAGTAAGAATGCTGTCATCATAGTTGATGCCATAGGACACTACTGGCCATCCGAAATTGCCTCCTTTTTCTACAATATTGATTTCATCCCCCCCTTGAGGGCCATGTTCATTGACCCAAATTTCATTGTAGACCGGGTGGAAAATCATTCCTTGTGGATTGCGGTGGCCATAAGAAAAAATTGCCTTTTTGGCATCTTCTTCATTGAAGAATGGATTGTCATTAGGAATGCTGCCATCATCATGTATCCGGTATATTTTACCGCCATCTCGTGTGATGTCCTGAGGGTTTACATCCCTTTCACCTCTTTCACCAATTGAAAAATAGAGGTATCCCTCTTCATCGAAAGCCATCCTTGAACCAAAATGCTGTCCTTTGTCCGTATTTGGAGTGGCTTTATAAAGCACCTCTTGGTCGGTTAAGCTATTGCCATGAAACTTGGCTCTCATTACCGCTGTATGGGCGCCATCCTCTTCTCCTTCTCCTGAAGAATAGGTGAAGTAGATCCAGCCATTGGTAGCGTAATCTGGGTGCAGAATGATGTCCAAGAGCCCTCCTTGGCCTTTGGATACGACATCAGGTGTGCCGGGTATGATCTTTTTCTCGCCATCTTTAGCATAAATCAGTTCACCGGCCTTTTCGGTCACCAAAATACCACCATCCGGAAGTAAGGCCATGCCCCAAGGATTATTGATGTCTTCCACGATTGTCTCGGTCGTGTAGTTTTTGGGATCGTCTTCGATGGGTGGGGTATTTTCCCTCACTTCTGGACGTTTGTCTTGTGCGCAAGAAACACTGCCAACTAATATAAGTGCAAATATGACCAAGGGTGGAGTGACTGATAAGCTTGCAATAGGATTTTTCATTTCAATAGGTTTGTTTATCGTTTGATCTTTGATTTATAAATATAATCAATATAAAGTGTAAAAGTTTTCTGATAAAAAAGATGCTGAGGAAAAATATATATAAGTAGCAAAAAACCAAGCCACTTGCATAGGCTATCCATGAAAAACCGCACATCAATGATCATGAATATTGGCATAAATTGTATCTTTAGAATTGTATGATATCGATGCCTTAAAAGAAACCAACTATGAATATAAAAGTAAAGCTTAGTTTGTTGGTAATGTTGATTTTCTCTCTTTCATCTTGCAACGAGCTGACTGATTCCCTCTATGAAGATAATGTGCTGACCTACGATCTACATACCGTAAGCACTGAATATGGTTATACTGGTGAAGTGATATTTAAGGAGTTTTCCAATGGTAAAGGGGTAGAGGTAACCATTCAGCTTTATGGTGATGCATCGGAGGATGAATATTATTTTCCCGCCCATTTGCATTTCGGAGCCTATGAAGCTGGAGTGGATGCTGGTATGGCCAGTATGCTGAATGGAGTAGATATTCGACCCCTGCGAAGTGTAACAGTGCTTGAAGGCTACAGCCTTTCTGAATTAATGCAGGATGATTATCATATCAAGGTTCATTTGGCATCTTCAGGACCAGAGTATAACGTTATTTTAGTAGCTGGCAATGTAGGAAAAGCAGCCGGTCAGTGATCATTATTTCAATTAAAAAAGCCCCGTTTTCGAACATAAAACGGGGCTTTTTTAATTACTAAGCTATGACAATTTAGAATATGACATCAAAGTCAATATCCAAATCGCTTTCGCCCCCTGCCTGAACAAAATTTTCCCAGCTAGGGTTATCGGCACCTTCATGATTTTTGTCAAGATCATGACGTAATACCAAGTTAAAGATACCGTTTTCACTGCCTGCATTTTCGTTAACGGTTACATAGCCCATAAGGCCAATTGGATTCCCATCTTCGTCTTCGTCAGCGTAGGCATATTCCAGAAAACTGGTGTTGCCTATAAATGCACTTCCTACAAAGAAAAACTGATGGTGATCGCCTTCTTCTTCGATTTCTTCCGTTACATCTTCGTTGGCGATTCCATTAAAAGCTGTGATCTTCAATAAATACCTTTTTCCAGACACTAGTCCGTCGATATCATCGATGACCACATCTCCACCTAGCCCTAAGCCCTCGTCAGAGGAGGCATTGTATTCCATGGCAGACCCGATGATGTCATCGTTTTCATCCACTTCTGTGAAGGTAAGGGATACATTTGTGATGACTTCTTGATCCAGTTCAGGAACTGGATCATCTTTACTGCAGGACAGTAAAGCAACTGAAACCATTGCTATTAGGGTTAAAACTGATAGTTTTTTCATGCTCGTTAAAATTTAGATTAAAATTCATATTTAAGCCTTAGCGTGAAATTCCTTCCCATTTCATGGGTGAAATACCTAAAGCGGTTCATATAATCTTTATACTCCGTATTGAAAATATTGGTTATCCCTAAACTTCCTTTTAAACTGGACTTTTCTTTGACCAATAGGTCTCTGCTGATCCTTGCAGTCCACAGGTTGTAGCCGGGGGGAGCAGGAGCCAGGTCAACATCCGGTTCCCTTCTTTGTTTGGCGACTGACAGGTGGCTAAGTTCCAGTTTGCCAATTTTATCTGCTTGGTAAACCAGCCCTGTTTCCAATCGATCGGTAGGGATGAAGGGGAGGTAGTTTTGGTCCGTAAGGTTTTTGGCCCTTATCAAACTTCCTTTGATAAACCATTCTAGGGAGGGGAGAATCGTGTAATCCGTGGTCAGGTCAATGCCCCAAAAACCGGCGTCCGTTTGCAGGTATTCAAAGACATTGAACGTTCCTCTGAGCGAAACATATTCTTCGCCGGTAGGATTAAGGTAGATGTAATTGTTTATTTTATGGTAATAGCCCGTAAGCTCCGCATTTAACTTTTCACTGCTGTAATTGACGGTGTTTACCCACTTGAGGGCCTGTTCACTGACCAAGTTGGGATCGCCGATTTCTACGGCAGCAGCACCATGGTGAAGGCCTTGGCTAAATTGCTCATTGATATTTGGAGGTCTCCATGCCGAACCTAGATTCGTGGTCAGGAGCCAATTTTTATTTAAACTGTATCCCGCACCTAAAAAGGCAGTGAAATTTTGAAAGGTGAAATCCTGCTCATCCAATTCTCCTTGGTTATAGCGTGCTGCATCTACATAACGATAGTCAAAACGGGCCCCGCCCTCAAGTTCTAGAGGACCTTTGGTATATTTTTCGATCATGAAAGCGCCAAGATTAACCATGTCATAGTTTGGAATGAGTGGTGTGACACCGGTTCCGGGGATGTTATTGTTTGCTTGCTGCAAAGCACTTATCCCGATAGAACCATTCCAGTTTTTGCTCGAAGGATGCTCGTAGTTTATATCAAGTGTATTGGTGAAGAGCTCTAGGTCAAGTGCTGCACGGTCATTCAATTCACCTCTACGGATATCAAATTCTTGCCGATTGTTTTGCTGGAATGCATATGTAAGATTAATGACACCGTCGTTATTGAGGTGATAATGTCCTTTTGCTTTTAAGAGTTGATGGGTGACTTCCTGTCTAGGGTTTTCAATGTGATAGGTGAAGTCAGGATTAGAAAAAGGCCTGCCATTCGCGATTAATTCCTCCAAGTCAGACGAATTTCCAGTATGTGAATCGCTCAATATTCCTATTGTGGTGGCGAATCTGCTGTAAAAGAGCTCCATTCCCAACTTTTTGGAATTATAGCCTACTGCCCCAGAAAAGTTTAATTCCTTCATGCCGGTATTGTCCTGATAGTAGGCAGGGGATTTGATATTTCCACCTATCCTTGAGGAGGCCTGGATACGGTAACCAAACCCCTCTAGGTCCTTTAGTCCTCCTTCAAAGCTAAAAGCAGCTGCACCATTCCAACCGTTTGATCCTCCTACCAAGGTGGCCGTTCCTGATGTTCCCGCAGCGACAGGAAGTTTTGGTGGGGTAACCAATATGACACCGCCCATGGCTTCCGACCCAAACCGCACGGTTTCGGCGCCTTTTATCACTGAAATATCCTCTGCCATAAAGGGATCTACTTCAGGAGCGTGCTCTCCACCCCATTGTTGGCCTTCTTGTCGAACTTCGTTGTTGAGGATCATGATACGGTTACTGTGCATCCCATGGATGACAGGTTTGCTGATATTAGCCCCAGTGGTGAAGGTCGTGACTCCCGGAAGTGCCTTGAGGGTTTCACCGAGGTTTCCGCCGCGATTTTCGTCCAATAGGTCCTTGCCCAAATGGGTAATACTATTCAGGGTATTAACAGCATCCTTATGCCCGACGATTTCCACTCCGTCAATCAGGTAATCTTTGGATTCCAGCCTAATGGTCATGTTTACATTTTCGTGAACATTAAGCTGAATGTTTTTACTTGCATACCCCAAAATTTCAACATTTAGTTCATAATGGCCTTCGCAGATGTCACGGAAATGAAAATTGCCATTGTGATTAGTGACTGCGCCCTTTTCCAACTCTTTTATCCAAATGTATGCCCCTTCGACCGGTTCTTGGCTTTCTTGGTCGATCACTTTCCCTTTTACATCAAAAGCACATTTTACCTGTGATAATGCGGGAAGGCAATTTGCTGCAAAAATTAGGACAAGGATTACTCTAATGAACATTTTGATCATGAGGGGACAAATATAGTGCAATAACGTTGCCTAATGCAATTAGGTTTCATGAAAAAGGTAAACGATGCGAACGAAAAAATCCCGCCATTACCAATCTAGTAATGGCGGGCCTACTGTAATAGTGCCTTGGCTTAGTTAATGTTTTTAACATTCTTACTCATGCCCATGCTCCAAACTATGTTTTTTTAAACCTTATTATGCATGGCGGTCATAGCTTAAAGCTCAAATCATTAGCTCATTAATTATCATATACGGGCTTATTGCCTCCAAAAGCTCGAAGATTGTAAGTAAGCGTCAACATAAAGAATTGATTTAATACGGCTGTTCTTTCCGTTTCAATATATACATCCGTGACGCTTCTATTGATACTGGTGTTTTGGTTTAGCAGATCAAATACAGTCATTTTTAGTTCCAGGTTTTGGGTTGGTGGGAAGCGATAACCAAAGTCTGCATTCATCAGCCATACCGATTGATCATAAGCTTCACCCAGCCCGATGTAAAACTGGTTGTTTACATTTGTACTGATGAAGAATCCTTTCCAGAAGTTCCAGTACAGATCCAGACGTGTTTCCTGCGAGTAGTATTCTGTATTTCTGTTTTCTTGAATGGAGCTTTTGACCAAGTTATAGTTACCAGAGGTACTTACATTGAAATCGAGTTTTTCTCCTACGTTACTGCTAATGCCCACTCCCTGGCCGAGCCCAAGGTTATGGTTGTTGTTAAGTTGGTCGTTAATGAGGCCTGGGGTATTGGAATACCTGATCCTGGTGTCCAGGTTAAGATTGCTTTTCATGAAGTTTAAAGGAAAACCAAATGAAATGCTGGTGTTGGCATTCCAAGCCCTGCTGAGGTTGACAGGCATGCTTAATTGCCCCCCTTGTCTTAAAAGTACATCGTTTTGGATAAGGGTGTCTTGCGACGCAATAAACGTGCTGGTACCCATGAAATTATTGCGCAATCCGGCAGAAAACCACATGAAAAACGATTTTGAATTTTCCAGGTTGATTTTACGGATACGAGAAAATATGCGGTGTTCATATTCTTGCTCTAGGTTCGGATTACCCATTGAGATTTGCAATGGATTGCTGTTGTTAATGACATCCTGTAATTGACGGACGGAAGGGGCATCGGTATCTGTCCGATAGCCGAAGCGAATGCTGAGCGATTTGTTTGGTTCATAATCGACGTACAGTCGTGGAACGAAGTTCTTAAATGTCCTTTTGGTATTTTCGTATCCAGGAAATAAGCGGTCACTGTTAAGTTTGGCGACCTCATAGTTAAGGGAAGAAAATAACCTCCAAGTTTCACCCGCATATCGATAGCCCAAACTTAGTTCTTGGCGCTGATAATTATTTTCGAACTTATTGCTCAGTGTACTGTCCCTTTCGAAGATCGTAGATTCCATTTCCCGTTGGGAGACGTCTTGTAGATTGTCACTTTTGTCGTTCCCTATTTCATATTCGATTCTTAATTGGGAATGCTCGCCGATTGGCTCTGTATACTCGATTTCAGCTTCATATTCAAAAGAACCATTTTCGTTGCTGGTTCTCTGGATCAAGCTATCCAAATTACCACTTTGGTAATTTTGGTTTACTGAGATGAGCCTGGATTCACTTTTATTATCTCGATAGCCTGTTTCGATACTGGTGGAGATGGTTCGGCCAGGTTTGTTGAATTTATAGCGATAGGTAAAATCATTATCAAACCTGAGTCCTTCATTGGTGCTTTCCGTTGCGTTTACCGTTTCACTGATCGGTGTGGATTGATCATATAGGTTAACAGCGGCTAGCCGATTGGTGGAATTTCCTTTTTCATAGGAAAACCGCGGTCTCCAGATAATAGCATGTTTTTCGGTGATGTCATATTCCAACTTCATGTTTATGCGGTGAAGTTGGCTGTTGTTTTCTTCGTGTCGTTCTTCATCATAAAACTGCAAACTATCACTGGGAAGGATGTATTCCCGCGTCGACATCCTGTTAAGCACATTTTCGCTGTCGTTAAAAAAGTAGTTTCCGGAAAATCTTGCTTTACCATCATCGAATTTGTCTGTAAAATTAGTACCTACTGCATTCGTTTTGGTAATACCCGGACGTTCTCTGACTGTAATGTCATCACTGTCCCGTCTTCCCCATCCTCGGCTATTTCCGGATCCAAATGCTCCTGTAAGATCATCTGCAGAAAAGTTTTGCTGGTTAATATTATTGCTCAGGCCGAGCAACGATAGACGCTGAGCCCCTTCAAAAAAATGGACGGCACCGCCTGCCAAATAATTGTCATCCGTACCATATCCTGCAAATAATTGTCCAAATTTTCCGCCGCGGGTTTCTTCTTTGGTGATAATATTGATGGTTTTGATGGTTTCACCATCATCAAAGCCTGTCAAGCGTGCCTGATCACTTTTTTGATCAAGAAACTCAATTTTATCAATCACAGCTACAGGTAAATTTTGCATGGCCATGGCTGGATCATCTCCGAAAAATGGCTCACCGTCCACCAGAACCCTACCAACAGTTTCACCTTGGACTTCGATGGTTCCGCCATTCATTCTAACACCTGGCATTTTTCTGACCAACTCACCTGCACTGGCTTGGGAACGTGTTTTATAAGCATGCGCATTGAAAGAAACCGTGTCTCCCTTTACTTCCCCGGTCATGGCCTGCCCTTGGATTTCTACTTCCTGCAGTTGATTGGCATCTTCTTCCAATGCGATGGTTCCAAAGCTAGAAAGATCACTATTTTCAAAATTCTTGCGTAAAGTTTTATAACCAATAAAGCTGATTTCTAATGTGAAGGTGTTTTTGGATGGTTTGGTGATTTTAAACTCACCATTTTCGTCTGTATAGGCGTTGGATAGCGTATTGTTATCTTGATCTTTTAAGAAAATGTAAGCTCCGGGAAGGGTTTCGTTGGATTCCTTGTCCACTACCTTTCCTTGGAGCATGTTCTGTCCTAGAACATTTCCGCACAGTATCATAAAGAAAAAAAGTAAGAGGTAGGTGTTGCGCATAGTGTTGTATTTGAGTAAGTTAGGATTGTTTTTAGTTGATACCTTATATTATATTAGACTACTAAATTACGTAAAGGTTTACCTAAAGACCAGTTTATTCTATGAGTGGAAAGTTATTAAGTTGAGTGGGTAAATTTTAGGGTGGAATTTGATGAATGAAGGAAGATTTTGTCAAATGGAGTTGAACTGGTTGTTTGATGCTGTATTCTTCCTTGGTAATATTCTTATCAATTATGCCAATGCATTAAAAGAGAGAATTATTGGGTTTATAGACTTACTCGATGGTGAAGGGATTGTAGGTGATTAAATGAAACGGCTCCCCTTATTTGATTTTCCCGATAGCATCGTAAGTAGGAGAAAGGTTAATAATTATTTTCCGGATAGTACTGGTGGAAATGATGGGGAAAGACTAGGTTTTGGGTTAAATATCTACATTAATGTATTATGTTTATTTTAAAACGTTGATTGTATACAATAAGTGCGTGTTAGTATCATATTTAAGTAGTATGTTATATTCGTTTTTTTATTTGATTTTTTTTAGAATTAACTTTGTTCCTTACTCTAGGATTTTTCCCTGGATAGATAATATTCCTCATGAAACGCGCATTAATTAGGGGTTTTTTAGCCCTTCTTCTACTAGCCGGGTGGTCTTGCCATGAAGAACTGCCTAGTCCCGATCTCCTTTCTAAAGACGACTTGGTAGGACATGTCACCCCAGTTTTAGGGAACAGGTACATTGTTGTTATTTCAGATGAAGTGGTATCGGCTAAATCAAACTCCTCGGTACAGTCTTCACGATTACTTGATGAGAAGAGTTTACGGGAGGCTATTGCTGATTTTTCTATTGCAGAAACACAAATAGTCCATCTCTATAGCGAAGGTTTTTTTGGTTTTACGGCCTATCTGAGCAAGGAAGATGCGGAGCGGCTTCGTCGAGACAGAAGGATCATCCGCGTGGAGCAAGATGTGTCTATTTCTTTCCCCGATATAAATGGGATAGCAGACCCTGGAGCAAGAACGGCACCAGTCAACATCTTAAACAAAACCCATGGGGATTTAATACCCGCGGGAGTGAAAAGGGTAGGTGGCCCGGTGGAGTATAAAGGGAAGCAAGTCGTTTATATCGTTGACTGTGGTATTGACCTGGGAAATAAGGAATTGAATGTGAACGTTTCTAGAGGATTCAATGGCATTTATGATGGAGACGACAGTAAAAGCCTGCAAGATTTACTGGGACATGGAACGCATGTCGCAGGCATTATAGGAGCAAAAATGGACGGTGAGGGAATTGCTGGTGTGGCAGCAGGGGCTACGGTAGTTCCAATAAAGATTTTGGACAAAAACGGAAATGGGACCTATTCTGGAGTACTGGCTGCATTGGATCATATCCTGAAGGATGGCTGCAAAGGGGATGTCGTCAATATGAGTGTTACCGGACCTCCAACACCGACGCTAGAGGCACTTATCATCAAAGCGGCAGAAAAAGGCATCCATTTTGTTTTTGCTGCAGGAAATAACAGTGACCATGCCAATAACTATTCTCCTGGAAGACTCAATGGTAAATATTTCACGACGGTTTCTGCGATGGATGAAAACGATGTGTTTGCAACGTTTTCCAATTATGGTAATCCACCTATTGATTGGTGTGCTCCTGGAGTGGGGATCCTATCGACATGGATAAAAGGTCAATATAACTTCCGTAATGGCACCTCTTACGCAGCACCACATGTGGCTGGATTGATTCTTTTGGGGGGACCAGTGAAGGACGGTCTTGTTAAAGATGATCCGGATGGGGAGTGTGATCCCATCGCGGTACACAAATGTCCGTAAAGGGATGGAGGGCTGACAGGTAGCTTTGACCATACCTAAGCCTATTTGATTTTCTTTTTAAGTTCTACCAAAAGGTATTCCAGGCCATTGATCCGGATTTCGTACATGGTGTGGAGCCACATGCCAAGCTTCCCTTCAGGAAAACCCTTTCCGTGCATCCATACCAGGTAATGCTCAGGGATATCACAGATCAAGCGACCTTTATATTTACCGAAGGGCATTTTTTTGGTGATCAAGTCCACTAGTATTTCTTTTTGCATGCACGAAGATATTCTAAAAAGATTTTAAATTTGAATAGAAATGTGTTCCTTTTGGTAGTTCTTGGCAGATATGCCTGAAGGGCAATGAATTTTGGTGATATGAGCATGTATAAGGTAGGATTTTTATTGATAGCCCTGTTGTTTTCGATTGGTAACAGCCCATTGAAAGCCCAATACGGCGTCCAGGGAGACTGGAAGGGTGTTTTGGAAGTAATGGGACAAAAGCTTCCGTTGGTTTTCCATTTAAAGGAAGTAGACCAAAGCTGGAAAGGTACGATGGACAGCCCGGCACAAGGAGCTACTGGCATTCCTTTAAATGATGTATCGGTTGATTCTATGAATCTTCACTTGGCGGTGAAGCGGTTCAATATCCGGTATGAAGGAAGGTTGGAAAAGGATACCATCCGGGGGACATTTTCTCAGAACGGAACGGATTTTCCTTTGGTGCTTTGGAGGATGGCTAAGGATGATAAGGGAATGGGGAAGAGGCCTCAGGAACCTCAAGGGCCTTTTGATTACGATCAGATGGAGACGTCCTTCAAGAATGTGCCTGCAGGAATTACGCTGAAAGGCACGGTAACAAAACCTAAGGGTATGGGGCCGTTTCCTGCAGTGATTTTGGTAAGTGGTTCTGGCCCTCAAGATCGAAATGCAGAAATGTTTGGCCATAAGCCTTTTTGGGTTTTAGCAGATTATTTTACAAGGCAGGGCATCGTCGTGCTTCGCTATGATGAGCGAGGAGTAGGGGAGTCCACCGGGGATTTTAAGGATGCCACTACTTTTGATTTTGCCGATGATGCAGAAGCAGCAATGGCCCATCTGAGGAAGTTCCCTTTTGTCAATCAGCTAAAAGTGGGGGTGATAGGACATAGTGAGGGAGGCATGATCGCTTGGATGATGGCTGCAAATGGTAAAGGAGGTAGTTATGCGGTTTCGATTGCTGGGCCAGTGGTTCCTATACCGCAGTTGATGAAACAGCAAGTCAGGGATATGTTAGCATCAGTGGAGGCTTCCGATGAGCAGAAGGTACGCGAAGAAGAAGTAGTGGGGATCATTTATGACGTATTGTCGCATACCAACGACTATGATAGTCTGAAGATCATCCTTCCTGAAAGGTTAGATAAATATCTCAAAGACTCCGGGGAGAATTATACCGAGGATGAGCTTCAGGATTTTGTGGCAAAGTATGCGAACATTCTTAATCCATGGTTTTTTGCATTTGCTAAAATCAATCCTCAGGAGTATATCAAAAAGACTGAGATTCCGGTTATGGCGCTTTTTGGAGGTAAAGATATCCAAGTGAACGGCAGTATTAATGCCGAGGTCTTGGAGAGGATAAAAATAGAAAATGGAAAAGGGGATTTCACCATAAAAATGTATCCGGAACTAAACCACCTCTTTCAGCACAGCGGTACTGGTGCATTGGCCGAATACGGGACCATAGCAGAAACCTTTAGTGAAGAAGCGATGGCTGATATTGCTCGTTGGATATTGCAACAGTAATACGCGAGGGAAAAGCCTTGCCAAGAGGTTTTATGGAATTTGCACCTAATTTCGGTTTTTAATGGAAATATGCTCAAGACAAGCGCAAAATCACACGAAATATGCTAGATTATTGTGGGCTTAATTTCTTTACTAAATTTTAATTCAATAAATTTGGCATAGCAAAAAATCACCATCCTATACGAGGTTGCAAGATGTTTTTAGCATACGATCCACTTTTGCGCCTGAAATGTTTGTAAGTGGGGAGTGAGAAAAAGGATTTAAAATAACAACATAATTTTACCTATTAACCTTAATTAAAAATGACAAAGATTAAAGTAGGAATTAACGGATTCGGAAGAATAGGAAGACTGGTGTTCCGAGCGGCCCAAGAAAGAACCGATGTCCAAATCGTAGGAATCAATGACCTTGTCGATGTGGATTACATGGCTTATATGTTGAAATATGATTCTACTCACGGACAGTTTAAAGGTGAGGTAGAAGTGAAGGATGGCCAGTTGGTGGTAAACGGTAACACTATCCGTGTGACAGCTGAAAAGAACCCTGCTGATCTTAAATGGTCTGATATCGGAGCGGAATACGTGGTAGAATCTACTGGTCTGTTCTTGACCAAAGAAACAGCACAAGGCCATATTAAAGCTGGTGCCAAAAAAGTAATCATGTCTGCACCTTCCAAAGACGATACTCCTATGATCGTAATGGGTGTGAATGAGTCTTCTTACACTTCTGATATGCAGTTTGTTTCCAATGCGTCTTGTACGACCAACTGTCTTGCTCCACTTGCCAAAGTGGTAAATGACAACTGGGGAATCGAAGAGGGGTTAATGACAACCGTTCACGCCACTACAGCTACCCAAAAAACTGTAGATGGTCCTTCCATGAAAGACTGGAGAGGTGGCCGAGGTGCTGGACAAAACATCATTCCTTCGTCTACAGGTGCCGCTAAGGCTGTTGGGAAAGTAATTCCTGAGCTTAATGGTAAACTGACAGGCATGGCTTTCCGTGTACCGACTCCTGATGTTTCCGTAGTAGACCTTACGGTAAGACTTAAAGAAGCAGCTACCTATGAAGAGATTTGTGCCAAAATGAAGGAAGCTTCTGAAGGTGACTTGAAAGGTGTATTGGGCTACACTGAAGATGCAGTCGTTTCCAATGACTTCATTGGTGATGCAAGAACCTCCATTTTCGATGCAGGTGCTGGTATCCAGTTGAGCGACAAGTTTGTGAAACTTGTATCTTGGTATGACAATGAATGGGGTTACTCTAACAAAGTGGTAGACCTACTTACTTATATTGCCAATAAGGGCTAATTTATAGCCTTATCATATATTATGTATGACCCGACAGAAGAAATTCTGTCGGGTTTTTTTATGGAAAGAAAAAGGTAAGGGGGTGTTTTTTGGTCTAGTAACTAGTAGGGGGAGCATGTTTCGATGGTTGAATATATGTTATTCCACTGTTGGTTTCTGTATGGCCATGGATGGCGACAGATAAATACATATGTGGCTCTTAAGCCATTGTAAATCTGTGTTTCTCCTTTTCACCTTTGGTTCAAAATGATTTACAGCATTGGAGGAATACATTTTTATTTGATTAATTAACCGACAGAAATAAGGCTTGATCTATTTTTTTAATCCCAAATCCCATTTGATTTCGTCAAAATCATCGGCGTCCCGTCAGTAATCAAAATGGTGTGTTCGTGCTGGGTGACAAAACCACCTTTGTTTCCCACCAGTATCCAGCCGTCCCTCAAGGTGTCTGCATAGGTGGATTTGGTCGAAATGAAAGTTTCCACAGCTACCGTAGTATTTTTTTGGAAACGCTCTCGATTGCTTTTAACACGATAATTTAGGATATCCTCAGGTTTTTCATGCAGGCTTTTGCCCACACCGTGCCCCGCTAGGTTTTTGATGACCTTGTAGCCTCTTTTTTTTGCTTCATTTTCAATCACAAAACCAATATCCGCTATTTTTATCCCTCCTTTTATGTTAGAAATGGCCCTTTTCAATATTTCCTTGGAAGCATCGACGAGCGGTTGGTGATGATAGATGTCTTGTCCTAGGACAAATGATCCTCCATTATCCGACCAAAATCCATTCAGCTCAGCAGATACATCGATGTTGATCAGATCACCTTCCTGAAGAATTTTAGTTTTAGCCGGAATGCCATGGGCGATTTCTTGGTTGACACTGATGCAGGTAAAGCCTGGAAATTCATACGTTTCATAAGGGGCAGATCGCGCACCAAACTCCTTCAGAATAACTCCTCCATAGTTATCCAGCTCTTTTGTGCTCATTCCGGGCTCCGCGTAATGACGCATCAATTTGAGTGTTTGGCCGACTGCCTCACTCACGCGATGCATTCCTATAAGGTCAGATTCTTGTGTGATGGACATGATATGATTTAGGCTAAGTGAATGTAATACTAACCAAAATTAACCAAAACAGTGCATTAGCATAACTCTTATTAGTGTAAAATCCCTATCCAGATAAGATGATGATGCTTTCAGTTTGATGGTAAAATAAAACAGGTGGCTTTTCCATATTGGAAGCCACCTGTTTTGATCCAAAGGAGGTGTTTGTCGACTTAATCCATCACAATCTTGTAACTAGGATCATTGTCGGCATAATTGACATTGATGATCTTTTCGGCCTTTTCCAATAATGTTTTTGAGCTGGTGCTCAAATGACGTATGTAGACGGTTTTTCCAGCCTTATCATATCTTTCAGTCACCTTGTGCACCGCATCGATTCCGGAGTGGTCCACGATTCTGCTTTCAGCAAAGTCAATGATAATTTCATCGGGGTCATTTACAGGATCGAATTTCTCCCCAAATGCTTGAGCAGAAGCAAAGAACAAAGGTCCGTAGATCTCATAGTGCTTTACGCCGTTTTCATCCACACGCTTTCTAGCACGGATCATCTTGGAATTTTCCCAAGCAAAGACCAAGGCTGCGATAATCACGCCCACCAACACAGCCAAGGCCAAATTGTGCAAGAAAACCGTTACCAACATGACCACAATCATGACCAACACGTCAGAAGCGGGTACTTTTTTAAAGATTTTTAAGGAAGCCCATTCGAAGGTGCCGATCGCCACCATAAACATCAACCCTACTAGGGCAGCCATTGGGATCATTTCGATATAAGAAGAAAAGAATAAAATGAATGTTAGGAGGCCGCAAGCAGCGATAATTCCTGAAATCCGGTTTCTACCCCCTGCATTCACGTTGATAAGGCTTTGGCCAATCATGGCACAGCCACCCATACCACCAAAGAAGCCTGTAGTGACATTGGCAACCCCTTGTGCAATACACTCTTTGTTTCCATTGCCGCGGGTTTCGGTAATTTCATCCACCAAAGTAAGGGTCAAAAGACTTTCAATGAGCCCTACACCCGCCATAATCGCCGAATATGGTAGAATGATCATAAAGGTCTCCCAGTTTAAAGGCACCATGGGCAGGTGAAATTCAGGAAGTCCACCAGAGATGGAGGCCATGTCACCAACTGTCCGGGTATCAATATTTCCGAAAATCACAATTCCTGAGATCACCAAGATGGCTGCTAAAGCAGAAGGAATGATTTTAGTGACTTTGGGAAGAAACTTGATGATCACCATGGTCAAGACCACCAAAGCTAGCATGATCCAAAGGGGAGGGCCTGAGATCCACTCTTTTACTCCTGGGCTGGTTTCAATTTTGAATTGTTCAAATTGGGAAGTGAAAATGATCACCGCGAGTCCATTGACAAACCCGTACATCACCGGGTGCGGTACCAGTCGGATTAGCTTTCCCAGTTTCAATACTCCCACCAGCACTTGAATGATTCCCATCAAGACGACAGCTGCAAAAAGATACTCCACACCATGGGTCACCACCAAAGCAACGACCACCACGGCTATGGCGCCAGTGGCTCCAGAAATCATCCCTGGTCGGCCACCTAGGATAGCAGTGATCAGCCCGATGAAAAAGGCTGAATATAACCCAACCAATGGTGAAACCTGTGCGATAAAGGAAAAGGCTACTGCTTCGGGCACCAAGGCCAAGGCGACAGTAAAGCCAGAAAGTACTTCGTCCTTTAAGCTGGATTGCTTCGGGCGAAATAGGTTAAAGAACATTTGCGTCATGTCTTTTGCTATTTATAGATCGTATGAAATGAATTGTATAGTAAATGTGATAGGCCTCGAAAGAAGCTACCAAACCGGATATTGCTTTGAAAAATTCTACTCAGGGCGGAGTAGGGGTGGACTTTATGATAACCGTGTTTTCCATCAGATTTGCAAAGGTAGTGCTTTTGCCAAGAAACCAAATAAAATTTTGATTTTTAGCAAAAGTGCTCAGGGCAAAACCATTGTTTAATAACACTTTTCACTACCTGAACGATTTTTGTTAATTAATTTGAAACAAAACTAGTTTTTTATTGCGAATAATTCAAGTTTGGTGTGGGTTATTAATTGTAAAGTTAAACTTCATTAGAGGATTTTGAAATAAAGCGAATGGTGAAACATGGTTTTCTGGGTACCCGATGCAGCTATCGATAGCGTGATCTTTTTGGAGATTGGTGGTAATTAGGGCCGTGTTTTCATATGCATCATAAAGTTTCCCTACCAAGGATTCCGGGACAAGGGTACTTCGAAAACCCAGTGGCCAAGCCTCTTTTCCTTGGAGATTGCACTACAGAGAAGAAATAGGTTGTTCCGATGGTTGCGCCATAAATAAGAGGAAGTAAGTGAATTTTACTAGTGACAGGTGTTTATATTTTCGTTACAATTTAATAAATTATGATAATGTTGTTCCTACAGTGGGATAGCATCAGTTTTTTTGAATTAAGCAACCAAAATAACGCACTCATGGACTCCTATAAAAAGACCATAACTGAGTTGTTGGAATTTGCAGGTATTCAGTTAAATGGAAAAGCACCCTATGATCCGCAAATACATCACGATCAATTTTACAAACGAGTGATGCGAGAAGGATCCCTGGGCCTTGGGGAAGCTTATATGGAAGGATGGTGGGATTGTGACCGACTTGATGAATTTTTTTATCGGGTTTTACGCGCCAACCTCGACCAAAAAGTGAAAGGCAACTTCAAGGTGCTTTGGCAAGGTATGAAAGCTCGATTGTTTAACCTGCAAACCAAAAGTCACGCTAAGGACATCATTGTTCAGCATTATAATGTAGGAAATGACCTTTATGAAAAGATGCTGGATGAATACATGATGTATAGTTGTGGATATTGGCAAGACGTGGATAACCTGGATGAAGCCCAAGAAAACAAATTAGAACTGATCTGTCAAAAATTAAAGCTCAAGCCAGGCCAGCGGGTATTGGATATTGGTTGTGGTTGGGGAGGGTTTGCGGCCTATGCTGCGAAGAATTACCATGTGGAAGTGGTGGGGATTACCCTTTCTGAGGAACAGGCCAAACTGGCCAAACAGCGGTGTGCAGGACTCCCTGTGGAAATAAGGTTGCAGGATTACAGGGATGTTGACGAACCGTTTGATAGGATCTTGTCTATCGGAATGATGGAACATGTAGGGGCCAAAAACCACCGTGAATACATGAAAACGGTTTATCATAATTTAAAGGATGATGGTATTTCATTGGTGCATACCATAGGGAACAATGCTTCTTTCCAATATACGGATCCGTGGATCGATAAATACATTTTTCCAAACAGTTTGATTCCTTCCGCTGCACAATTGACGCGGGCCATGGAGGGCTATCTACTGCTTGAAGACTGGCATAATTTCGGATTGCACTATGACTATACCTTGATGGCTTGGTTGGAGCGTTTTAGGATCGCTTGGGGTAGCTTAAGGAAGGAATATGGAGAAACGTTTTACCGGATGTGGGAGTATTACTTGACCTGCTGTGCAGGATCTTTCAGGGCCAGGAAAAATCAACTTTGGCAGGTGGTGATGGTAAAGGATACCTTCAAAGGAGACTATAAGGCCGTTCGGTCTGTCAATCAAACCCATTCCGTATGATCTATCGAGTTTCATTGTTTATTGCTACCAAGTGATAGGCTACGAAGGCTTCAACTCGTTAAATTTTTGAAAGTTAATGATCACTTTCGGCACAGGTTTCAATAATAGTCCTTAGCGGTGCTTTGGGACGAGTGGTATTATTGAATGAATGTTTTGAGTGCGCCACAATGGGGGATAGGCGCATTAGGGGAGAATTGCAACTTCGTACCTTTCTCAACTTTTTCACTTGATCCGGTACTTTTCATGGATCAAGCAGAAAAGATGGGGTGGGATAGCCTATTTCGATGGGTAAATATGTTCTTCGTCACCTTTTGTTGCTGTTTGGCCACGGATGAACGCTGATAAAAACATATAGGATGCTTAATGCGTTGCAAATCGGTGTTCAAATCTTTTATCAGTAGCTTACATGACTTAAAAGTTTACGATGCATATGTCTTTGGCTATGAAGTGGGCTTTTCGGCAAAGCTTGGATTCATCCAGTTCATAGACGAAATAGCATCCTTTCAAATAAAGCTGCCCTCAGAAATATTGCTTGATCCCTTTTCATTCTTCTATGATTTGGTATGTTGGAAAGTAACTACGGGATTTGGAGTGATTTTAAGCAAGTTTTGGTAAGTTTGCAAGGGTGAATTCACCATGCTGAATACTAGCGTTTTCAAAAACATACGACCTATGCCTGACGGAAGAAGTAGAAAAGACATTAAAGTAGGAGACTTAGTAGAAGTGGTCCAAAAACATCATCAACGGAGTGGAGAACTCACGGAAGGATTGGTAAAGCGAATTTTGACCAAGTCACCGCAACATCCCCATGGAATCAAGGTGCAGCTCGATACTGGAGAAGTCGGAAGAGTGAAAAATATTTTGGAAGAGGACTAAAAAAGGAGCATCGATGCTCCTTTTTTAATTCAATTGCCTACATCCATGCACTCCATGGAATCCTCGAAAGGATCAAAAGCAAAGCAATTCCATAGAACATATAAAGGCTTCGGAAGCTGGCCCTGTCCTGCGTAAGCTTTTTGGCGCGGCTATAACCTACCGTAACCAAGACCACTGCGATAATATTTATGAGCGGATGCTCAAGGGCGTATAATCGACTGACTGAATCCGCCATGGCATTTCCACTGGTCATATTGCTAAAGCCCAATGGACTGATGAAATAAATGATGATGCCTACCAATAACTGAATGTGGAGTGGAATCAAGCCGATAAGTCCGAATTTACGGTCTTTGTCTGTAAAATTCCTGTTTCCCAAGGCACCAATGAGTGCATAAATAAAAACCGCGATCAATCCAGCCAAAACCAAATAGGCCATACCGGAGTGAAGGTGTTGAATTCCTGTTTGCATGTCTTTTCTAATTTTTGATATTCAAATTAACGCAAAACTTAGGAGATTTTTGCCCTTTTTATACAGTTTATGCAGCACAGCATCGCTAAAATTTATGGGAGTCTTTATGGAATGAGATTTGACTTAAGGTTATCAGCATAACTGCTTCCGATCGGGATTGTATGTTTGTGTACGGTTACTTGGTGCCTTTCGATTTTGTCAATTTTTGCTTTGTTGACCATGAACGAGCGATGGATTCGGTAAAAGGTGGAGGGAAGCATTTTTTCAGCATCCGTAAAAGTCATGCGTGTCAGGATTTTACTTTCGGTGGTTTGGAAGGTAACGTAATTTCCAGCCGCCTCTAGAAAGAGGATGTCATCCAGCTGAACCTTTACTTGCTCATAGCCAGTTTTGAGAAATATGGATGAGGCTTCAGCCGTTTGCTGGTTTTTCAGCATCCATAGTTCATTGGCTTTGGTGCAAGCTTTTATGAAGCGGGGGAGTGAAAAGGGCTTCAGCAGGTAATCTACTGCATCGAGCTCAAAACTTTTGACCGCATGCTCCGAATAGGCAGTGGTGAAGATGATCATCGGTTTCTGCTGGGGGAGTAGCGCGAATTCCATTCCCGAAATATCGGGCATCTTAATATCCAAAAATATCAAATCCACCGCATGGTCCTGCAAATAGTCCAAGGCTTTAAAGGCATTGGTAAAGGAGTCTTTTAGGTCCACAAAGGAAACCTTGGAAGTATGGCTTTTGATTACTTCCAAGGCCATGGGTTCGTCGTCGATGGCGATAGCGTTCAGCATGGATTAGGATTTGGTCAATTGTATGGATAAATGTACGAAAAATTCCATGTCATTTTCCCGGATCACCAGCTCGTGGCGCGTTGGATAGAGCAGCTGGAGCCGTTGCTTGACGTTTGGCAGGCCGATACCGGAATGTTTGCCTTCGGGGTCATCTTCGCTTTTTCGATGGATGCTGTTATAAATATCCATGTGTAGCGAGCCCTCCAAGCACCTAAGGTTAATTTTTACCCATGATTTTTTTTGGAGGCTGATGCCGTGTTTAAATGCATTCTCAATAAAGGGAATCAGCAGCATTGGAGCGATATTGCCTTTACAGTGCTCCTCTTTACGATTGAATTCGATGGTGATATTTTCCTGAGTTTCAATTCTTAATTGCTGCAGATCTACATAATTGATCAAATAGTCAATTTCCCTGTCCAGTGGGATGGTTTCCTGTGTGTTTTCATGCAGCATGAAGCGCATCATATCGCCTAGCTTTTGGATGCTTTCAGCCGTTTTTTCTGCGTTTTCCTGAAGCGAAATGCCATAAATGGTATTGAGGGCATTGAAAAGGAAATGGGGGTTGATCTGGTTGCGGAGTTGTTTGAGATCAGTGGTCTTTTCCTCCAGTTGTACATTGAGTTTGTCCAGCTTTTCGATATATCCTTGGTATTTAAGGAATAACGCGTTTGAAATGGGATTGATCACCAGTACCAGAAGGGCAATCGCTACCAAACCGACCAAGATAATTTCTTCCTCACCAGAGGCAGCCGCAATGGTGAAGAATATGCCGGCCATTAAGCCTATCAATAGCCCATAATATACCTTTGAGGCTTTTGTTTGACCTTTTTTCTTTTTTCGGTAGACGAGAAAGTAATTATAAATAAAAATGACAATAAGTGATGGAATTACGATCGCATAAATGATCAAGATGATCGGATTGAAAAAGTGATGAAACTTGAAGAGGAATGTCAGCAAGAAGATATATAGTGCCCCAATTCTGGAAATATTATAGACCAAATAGTTAGGGTTTCGCTGGGCCTTGACGGCCTTTTTCAAGAATGATACCACAAACATATACCCCACATAGAGGGCCACAGCGGCAAAGTAAAACGGAATGAACATGTCATCTCCCCATTCAGCACCCATATAAAAGGCGCCAGTAGCTATCCAAGAAACTATAAAAATCAACAAACTGAAAAGGATAAGCTTCCATATTTTATGTTCAGTCTGATAATTTGGAACCACTTTAATGTGCATAAAGTAGAAAGCAGCGAAGAGGATGGCAGGAATAAAAATGGTCGAAAAGTACCGGGCCATTTCGTCCGAATTTCCGCCAATGTAGCCGATACTGATTGTAGCGCCCAATATATTGGTCAGGATGATCAGGAAGAATACCCCTGCGACCATCCACCATTCCATTTGTTTAAATTGTAAAGCTTTTTCTTTCATGTTCAAATTTGCTAAATAATGATAAAGCAATGATAGCTTTTGTGGAAACGGTTCCCAAAAAAATGTGATCAAGGCCGGGGATTGTGGGATGAAGAGGGAACTACGAAGGGGGAAGATGGAAGTGCGTGAATGAATGATGAATTGAAAATGAGGAATGAGGGATTAGGAATGAACACAGTACCTGTCCCGGTTTTAGGAAAAAAGCTTCTGCCTAAGAGGCCCACATCAAATCAGTGTTGATCTGTGTGTATCAGTGGTTAACTTAATGCCTGGTGCTGTGGAAAGTGGACTGCGGACTTCACCATAAAAAAAAGGTGACACGAGGGCCACCAGTTTAGGGTTCTATAGGTTTTGATAGGATGTTGTTTTTATGCTTGATTAAAGTAATCTAAAATATTCCGATGCTCCAAACATAAAGTTTCCGCAAACGGTTGTGCAATCATTTTCGGAACGATAATTTATAAGGCTTCTAAATAAATCTGCTAAAATATTGGGCTTGTGATAGGGTTTATGTAGGTTCATGTTCTTAATTTTGGATGGATAAGCACATAACTAAATGTCCGAAAAGCATCAGTTAACATTAAAAGATATTGCCAGGGAGCTCGGGTTGGCGGTCTCTACTGTTTCTCGAGCACTGAAGTCACATCCTGACATCAGTGAAGAAACCATCAAATTGGTGAAGGAGTATGCTGAAAAGCATCACTATGTCCCAAACCTCTTGGCAGTAAATTTCAGGAAGAGTAAAACCTTTAATATTGGCCTGATTATCCCTGAACTGGTTCATCAGTTTTTTTCATCTATCATCAGTGGGGTGCTCAGTGAGTCCAATGCCCATGGATATAATGTCATGATCTGCCAGTCCAATGAACATGTGGACGATGAAAAAAAAGTGGCCAAAGCCTTGCTGAACAGCCGAGTGGACGGGGTGATTATTTCCCTTTCCAATGAAACTACTGAAGTGGCGCATTTGGAAGAATTCTTGGCTGCAGAAATCCCGGTAGTTCAGGTAGACAAGATTATTGAGGGCTTTGATACGCCAAAGGTCATCGTCAATGATTACAGTGGAGCCCATCAGGCCGTAACTGAATTGATAAAAAGAGGGTATCGGAAAATTGCCCATATCCGTGGTCGACTTAATGTCCATCACTCTAATGAGCGTTTTAGAGGGTATGCAGCCGCACTGTCTGAAAATGACATCAGTTATCCAGAACATTATATAAACGTTTGTGAGCACTTGACCCAAGAAGAAGGCTACCATTTCGCGAAATCGTTGATGGCATCAGAGAGTCCACCGGACGCCATATTTTGCGTTACCGACTTGGTGGCGCTGGGAGTAATGCGATATCTGAGAGAGTCAGCTATAAATGTGCCCAATGAAGTAGGGGTGATTGGTTTCAGCAATTGGCAGCTTGGTGAAATTATCAGTCCTACGCTCAGCACGGTTCATCAGCCCGGCTTTGAACTGGGGGAAAAAGCTACAGCCTTGTTGATCGATAAAATCAACAATGGATTGGATAGTCCCAATGAGCAGGTGGTGCTGGATGCTGACTTGATCGTAAGGGAGTCCGTTCGGTGATCGCATTTGGGATTTCTTTTAGAAAAAAGGTTAAGACTAATGCGCTTTTTTCCACGAGTAAAAGTCTTTGATCACAAGAGTGTTAACATTGCTGAGATATTGTTTTAACATTGGGTTAATTTTCAGGGAAAATGTAGGTCATTTCTTAAAAGTAAATTAACTTTGGGCAAACTTACACACGCGATGGAGACTGGCCTTACTTTCTTGATGATTGCAATAGCTTATGGGCTGTGCTTTCTTTCATTTTACCCTGAAAAATATTTGCGAAAGTTCAGCTATAAATATGCTCATAAAAATATTCCCGAATACAAGAAATTTAAACTTGCCGAGCCTATATTCTTTAGTTTTTTGGCAGGATACCTTGTGGCTTTTGGTCTTTCGTTTTTAATGCCCTAGTCTCCTCGACGCTTTTTACTTGACTCCATGTCCATTTACCAATCTTAGGTCGATATAATGGCCATGCGCTAACAGCTTACAATGGACAATTGATTAGGGGAGTTTTTGTTAGGTTACCATGATCAAACAGCGATGGGCTGGTCGGGAAGGCTGACAAAATAGAAGGAAAGGTTCCTCCATCACCAAATACCAATATAAAACCCCTCTACTGTACCTTATCCCATCTATTTGGGATCAAGCGCAAAAGTGGTGAATAGCCTATTTCTAAGGCTTATGATCGTCCTTTCTACCTAAATACAGTTCAGATCTTGCACCATTGCAAAACTGTGTTCCCCCATTTTATTTGGAACCAATACAGTTTTAATGTTTATCATGGGCCTTGTTTTGGATCCTGCTAGAGCTTTGGGTAAGCTGCTTGGTGATCCTGCTATCAGCGGATCTAGCTCCTCAACGATAAGCGTTTCCATGATGGGCCATGACGTCATATTGTTCGCATAAATCTAGTCTGCATGCTAAATCCCCTAAAAGGAGGGTGTATAGCATGCGGATAAATGGTTTTATCCCCAATTTGGAAATATGGCTTGAGCTCAGGCTTTCACTTCATTTGAGAATTGGGAAATGGTCAGCTGATGGCGATCTGCAGTGTACTTATATCAAGAAAGTGACTGATTCTCTTTGGAGGCAAGTTCAAGGATTTTGTCGAACTCGCTAGGTTCAAGATCTTTGAAGAAGTAATGGACAGGGTTAATGGTGCGTCCTTCCTTGATCACTTCATAATGCACGTGTGGGGCTGTAGAAGAACCGGTATTGCCTACCGTTCCGATTTGGTCTCCTCTTTTTACTTTTTGGCCTCTCCGTACATTAAATTCATTCATATGCCCATACCGGGTTTCAAAACCAAAACCATGATCGATGGTTACTGATTTTCCGTATCCACCAAATTCCGTCTTGACTTCGACTACTGTGCCGTCACCCGTCGCATAGATAGGAGTGCCTTTTGGGGCAGAAAAATCTATTCCTGTATGCATTTTACGCACCTTTAGAATAGGATGAATTCGCATTCCATATCCAGAGGCAAGTCTCTTAAGGTCTTCATTGTGGATGGGCTGAATCGCAGGGATGGATGCCCAGTACTCTTCCTTGTTCAGTGCCTTTTCGGCTAGTTCATCGTAAGAAAGGGATTGGATATACATTTGCTTTTTGAGTTTCCCCACTTTGCTCATGACGTCCATGATGAGGTCCTCTTGTTGGAGTCCTTTTTCTTTGAGCTCTTTAAAACGGTCAGAACCGCCGTAGCCCGCGTCCCTGATGGAAGTGGGGATGGGCTCTGATTCGAATATCACGCGGTAAAGATTGTCATCGCGGTCCTTTAAGTCGGTCATCATCTCATTTAGGTGAGAGACTTCCTTCTCCATCATTTCGTAGTATAGCTTTAGTTCTTCGTTTTCTTGCTTTAGCATCAGCTCCTTGGGGCTGTCGAAATAGTAACTAAAGATCATTAGTATCCCCACTGCAAAAATCGAAGATAGAGAAAGAAAGCCAAGGACCCCTAATAAAATGTCCCATTTGCTCTTAGTGTATCGTTCGTATTTACAGGTTTTGGGATCGTAGTAATATTTTATTCTACTCATTATTAATTAAATGGTATTTCTCCTATTTTTGTACCCCTATGAATGGGTTTCGGGTGGAATTGCTCGCTTGAAACATGCCAATATAGGTATATCAGTTGTATAATCCGAATTATTTAAGTATATAACATTTTACATGGACGCTAAAAGAATAAGAAGCACTTTCATCGAGTACTTCCAATCCAAGCAACATCAATTTGTACCTTCTGCACCAATCGTGGTCAAGAACGACCCGACGCTTATGTTTACCAATGCAGGAATGAACCAGTTTAAGGACTATTTCCTTGGGAATGAGACGCCTGCCACTACTCGAGCCACTAACAGTCAAAAGTGCCTAAGAGTTTCCGGTAAGCACAATGACCTGGAGGAAGTAGGGGTAGACACGTATCATCATACGATGTTTGAGATGTTGGGGAACTGGTCTTTTGGTGATTATTTTAAGAAAGAGGCCATTGCTTGGTCATGGGAGTTGTTGACAGAAGTTTACAAGCTGCCTGTGGACAGGCTTTATGTGACGGTTTTTGAAGGAGATGAAGGTGACGGGCTGGAGCGTGACATGGAAGCTTTTGACATGTGGACTGCCCACGTGGACAAGGATAGGATCCTTTTTGGGGACAAAACAGATAACTTTTGGGAAATGGGGGATGTAGGTCCCTGTGGCCCATGTTCTGAAATCCATATAGACCTGCGAACAGAAGAGGAAATCAAGGCCAAGCCAGGAAAAGAACTGGTAAACGCAGATCATCCCCAGGTCATTGAAGTCTGGAACCTGGTCTTTATCCAGTTTAACCGGCAAGCCAACGGAAGCCTTTCCGAACTTCCGGCAAAACACATCGACACCGGGATGGGCTTTGAGCGATTGGTAAGAGCGATCCAGAACAAAACTTCCAATTATGATACCGATGTCTTTACCCCATTTATCGCTGCCGTAGAGAAGAGAGCGGGAAAGAAGTACGGTGAAGATGAAAAAATAGACATCGCAATCCGTGTGATCGTGGACCACATCCGGGCCATTTCATTCACCATTGCAGATGGTCAATTGCCTTCCAATAACAAGGCGGGCTATGTGATTCGCAGGATTTTGAGAAGGGCCGTCAGGTATGGCTATACCTTCCTGGGTTTTCAAGAACCTTTCCTCTATGAGCTGTTGCCATTATTGTCGGAACATTTTGGGGAGATGTTTCCAGAGATTGCTTCTCAGGAAGAATTCATCGCCAAGGTCATTTATGAGGAAGAGGCCGCATTTTTGCGTACCTTGGACAATGGCCTAAAGCGGTTGGATCAGATCAAATCAGACTTAGCAGATAAGGGTGAAAAGGTCATTTCCGGTAAAGTGGCATTTGAGCTGTATGATACCTTTGGGTTTCCGTTGGACCTGACCTCCTTGATAGCAAGGGAAAATGGCATCGCTGTGGATGAAAAGGGCTTCGATGCGGAAATGGCCGAACAGAAAAAACGCTCCCGTGCTGCAGCGGAACAGGAAACAGGTGATTGGGTGCAGGTCAGCGAAGAAGCCAATGTCCAGTTTGTGGGCTATGACAGCCTGGAGACCACGAGCAATATCATCAAGTACAGGGAAATCAAAGAGAAAAAGGGTACAAAATACCAATTGGTACTCGAAGAAACTCCCTTTTATGCTGAAAGTGGCGGGCAAGTAGGGGACAAGGGTGTTTTGGTCAGTGAGGATGAAATCATCAAAGTGCTGGACACGAAAAAGGAGAATGACCTTATTGTGCATTTTGTGGAAAAACTTCCTCAACATCCGGAAGCTACCTTTACGGCCAAAGTGGACGGTAAGCGACGGGGACTGACCATGAACAACCATACGGCGACCCATTTACTTCATGCGGCACTTAAAGAGGTGTTGGGGGATCATGTGCAGCAGAAAGGATCTTTGGTCAATGATCAGCTTCTGCGTTTTGATTTTTCCCATTTCAGTAAATTGAGCGACGATGAAATAACCCAAGTGGAGCATATCGTCAATAAAAAGATCCGGGAAAATATCCCATTGCTCGAGCAAAGGAATGTGCCTATCGAAGAGGCCAAAAAGATGGGGGCTACCGCCTTGTTTGGTGAAAAATACGGTGAATTTGTCAGGGTGATTACCTTTGACAAATCCTATTCCGTGGAGCTTTGTGGGGGAACTCATGTGGCATCCACCGGTAAAATAGGGCTGTTTAAGATCGTGTCTGAAGGGTCCATTTCATCTGGAGTACGGCGAATTGAGGCCATTTCAGCGGATGCGGCTGAAGCGTATGTCAATGAACAACTTGAGGTAGTCAAGTCCCTTCAGGAATTGCTGAAAAGCCCTAAAGATATAGCCAAGGCAGTGGAAGCATTGGTGCATGAGCGAAACGAACTGAAAAAGGAAATCGAATCCCTGCACTTAAAACAAACAGGTGCGTTGAAGGATGAACTTCTCCAAGCTGTCCAGCAAGTAGGCGGAACCAATCAGGTTATTGCCAAAGTGACCCTTCCTTCTGCAGATGCTTTAAAGAAGCTGGCATTTGAATTGAAGAACGAGGTAGATCAGGTGATCGCTGTCATTGCTGCTGATATTGCCGGCAAGCCACAAATTGCCGTGGTCATTGCGGAGGAATTGGTTAAGGAAAAGTCCCTGAATGCCGGTAATGCAGTTAGGGAACTGGCCAAAGCCATACAAGGTGGCGGTGGCGGACAGCCGTTTTTTGCGACAGCGGGAGGTAAGCAGTTGGAAGGACTGGATCAGGTGGTGATCAAGGCCAAAGAGATGTTTTCTTCCATCTAATCCCGTAATAGCCTGTTATGAATTTGGTTTTGGGGTAAAACTCTGCCATTTTTGGTTAATTTAACGATAGAACACAATATTACATTAAGTAAAATGCCTTCACAGGAGATCAAAGATAAATACGAATTGGTAGTAGGACTGGAAGTCCATGTTCAGCTGCTGACCAAAAGTAAGATGTACGCTTCTGATTCTACGGAATTCGGAAACCTGCCAAACACCAATATTTCAGTCATCACACTGGGCCATCCCGGCACCCTTCCCAAGGTGAACAAACGGGCCGTCGAATTTGCGATGAAGCTTGGTTTGGCTTGTAAAAGTGAGATTACGCGGCACAATATTTTTGCCCGTAAGAACTATTTCTATCCTGATCTTCCAAAAGGATATCAGCTTACCCAGGATAAAAATCCCGTCTGTGTCGGGGGAACCGTACCCATCACGCTCGAAAAGTCAGGAGTTACGCGGGAAATTGAGCTTACCCGGATCCACATGGAAGAAGATGCCGGTAAATCCATGCACCTCGCTGGGGAAGTGGATACCTTGGTGGATTTTAACAGGGCAGGGGTGCCTTTGTTGGAAATCGTGACCGAGCCATGCATCAGGGCGTCCGAAGAAGCTTACCAATTTATGTCAGAAATCCGGAAATTGGTACGATATTTAGAAATCTGTGATGGAAACATGGAAGAAGGATCCATGCGGTGCGACGCCAATATTTCCATCCGACTTAAAGGTGATACGGAGTTGGGCAAGAAAGTGGAAGTGAAAAACATGAACTCCTTCCGTAACGTGGCCCGCGCCATAGAGCATGAATTTGATCGTCAGATCGATATGATGGAAAAAGGCGAAACGATCATCTCAGAGACAAGGACATTTGATGCTACCACAGGCCTTACAGCGGGTATGCGTACAAAAGAGGACTTGAACGATTACCGGTATTTTCCAGAGCCTGATTTGAGCCCAGTGGTGATTTCAGATGAATGGCTGCAACAAATCAGCGAGTCGATGCCTTCTCTCCCCAGAGAACTGCATGAGCGATTTGTGAATGCGTTTGGCTTGCCGGAATATGATGCCAACGTGTTAACGGACAGTAAGGAAATCGCCCTTTATTTTGAAGCGCTATGTGGAGAAACCAATAACTACAAAGCGGCATCCAACTGGATGATGGGACCTGTGAAGTCCTATTTGAATGAGTTGACCCTTCATATTGAAGATTTTCCTGTTCGACCAAAACAATTGGCCAGCTTGATCGCATTGATAGACGAAGGCAAAGTGAACTTTTCGGTGGCCTCTCAAAAGGTATATCCTGAAATGATCAAAGATCCTTCTCAGTCACCACTGGAAATCGCTCAAAAGCTTAATCTTATCCAAGAAAGTGACGAAGGATCGCTAAAGCCTATCGTAGAGAGTGTGTTGGCAGAAAATGAAGCAAAAGTAGCGGAGTACAAATCCGGTAAGAAAGGGTTGCTTGGTATGTTTATGGGCCAAGTAATGAAAAAGTCCAAAGGAAAGGCAGACCCTAAAGTGGCCAATAAAATTTTAACAGAACTCCTAGAAAACTAATTATATGACCAAGTTCAATTATATGTTTGTCCTTGCTGCCCTTTTGATGGTGGCAGCCTGTTCGAATGAAGTGAAAGAAGAAGCTTTTGATGGTGAAGTCATCATCAGTGGAAAGCTGGCAAATACGCCAGAAGGTGAGCTCATACTTTCAAAATATACGGATAATAGTGTAGAGCCGATTGATACCTTAAAAGTAAAGGACAATGGGAAGTTTGAATACAGCCTTAGCTTGGAGGGGCCAGCGTTTTACGAACTGGATCTTTTTGGTGTAAAACAGGTGCGATTGGCGCTTTATAATGAAGATGTAACCGTGGATTATGATTTTGATAATGAAGAGAGTTTGGCCGTCAGCGGGTCATTTGATACGGAGCAAGTGGGAAAAGTAGATCAATTGGCAGAGGATTATCAAGCGCAAATCAACCAACTCAACAGTGAATATTATGAAGCGCTCTCCGCTAAGGATGAGGCAGCAGTAAAAAGTATCCAAGAAAAAGCGTTGAGCTTGGAGTCTGATCATTCTGAAAAGGTAAAAAGTACCATTGATGGGATGAATGGGAGTTTTGCAGCCTTGGCAGCCGTAGGAATGCTGAACCCACGAAACGATTTTTCCTACATCGATAGTTTGGTGACGGAGTTGGATACGAAATATCCAGAAACCAAGATGATCGTGGCGCTGAAGCAGCAGCTTGATGAAATGCGTGCTTTGAGCATAGGGCAGCCAGCCCCGGAGATAGCGCTTCCCAATCCTGAAGGAGAAGAGATCAAACTTTCAGATTTTAAAGGTAAGTATGTCCTGATTGATTTTTGGGCTGCTTGGTGTAAACCTTGTAGAGAGGAAAACCCTAATGTGGTAAGACTGTACAATGAATACCATGAGAAAGGGTTTGAAGTGTTTGGTGTTTCTTTGGACAGAAGCAAAGATGCATGGACCAAGGCCATTGAAGAAGATAACCTTACATGGACACATGTGTCGGATTTGAAATATTTCAATTCCGAAGCTGCGGCTACTTATAAAATCAATGCGATTCCTGCTACATATATGATTGATCCTGAGGGGAAAATTATTGCAAAGGACCTGAGAGGGCCGGCTTTGGAAAATAAATTAAAAGAAATTTTCGAATAATGGAATGCTTTTTGTTCAAGAGCAATAGCCGGAATTTAAATATCCATCGTACTTAATTATTAATCTATCTAACATGAAAAAAAGTAGTTTTAAATCACCACTAAGCAGGTTAGTCACCCTCGTCCTTTTTGGGTTGTTAGCCATGGGTGCTTGTAAGAGTAAGAAGAAAGTAGTAGAAGCTGCTCCAGAGCCCGCACCAGTGGAAGAGCCGGCACCTGCTCCTGCTCCAGAACCAGAGCCTACCGCAGAAGAAGTAGCCGTAGGGAAATTGGAAGGGTATTTCTCCACCATCGCATCTGCCAGCAGCGTACAAAGTGCCAACAGTTCTATCCAAGAAGCATTGAGTATGTTTTCGAATCAAAACACACCTGTTTTGATCGTAATTCATGAGGAAAATGGTATTAAGGATTATGATGAGCCTACGACCATTGCCAAGTACCTTAATTACCTTAAGGATACCAAGAAGAACCTAAACTTCATCAGTGATGTAAGACTGGATGGTAGTGGAAAAATCACTGAACTGGAACTTCGTCGTAGATAATAAAGGAACACAGAATTAAATAACCATGAAAAAACATATTCAAGCATTCATATTACTGTTTTTTGCGACCGGCCTTATAGCGGCAGCGCAATCTGATAACATCAGCCCTCAAAGGAAGCAGGCCATTGATTCATTGGCACTAGAAAAGGTAAAAGACCTTAGTAAATACATCAGCATTATCGGCAGCAAGGATACCCAGTTTTCTGAGGCAAACCGTGTGATGGACCGTGCAGAGGAGCTATTTGCACCGGGATCTGAAATGGGTGTTTCTTCCTTGAGCTCTCAAGATGTAGCTTATTATCCGGTGAGAAGGTATTTCGAGCGGTTAATGGCCCTCAATTATGATAATGTGACCATTAGCTGGTATGATATCCACTATATCTCTGATCTGGAAAGACAACCTGACGGTAGGTATGTTGGAGTCGTGACGATCTATCAGCGATTTGAAGGAACTTCTGTAGAGACAGGTCTAAATTATAAAGATACCACCAAAAAAGACATCACCATTTACGTAGAGAAAAAACAAACGCAGGTAGCCGGAAGAACTATCGAGTTTTGGGATGTGATGCTGGGTGATATTAGAGTGACTGAAACTTCCGCATGAAGAAATTAAGCTTATTAGCAATTATCATTATTTCATCCATACAATTTGTCTCGGGGCAGGGCTTAGGCGGCCCCGGGCAAATTAAGGATGATGGCAGATTCGCTGCCTCTACCAAACAACTAAACCAATTCTTTAGAAGATTTAATGCCGAAGAGAGTGAGGACGGCATGACGCGTTATCATCAGGGAGATGAAATGTATCATAACCGTGACCTTCGCATAAAATATGTCAATTTACTTTTTGATAATGAAACCTCAAATATTACCAAAAGCCTAAAGCAGGACTTTGTTGCCCATGTGACGGCTGAAAATTACCCGCAATATTTGAATTTTCACAGGGACAATTGGTTTGCTGAGGTGTCGTCTGTATTTACATTCAAAGGGAAAAGGACCAATGTAACCCTATTTATGGAGATTCAGCCAGAAGGGCTTGGTTTTGAATGGGTCATTAAAAAGGTTGCCTTTGATGGTTTCAAACCTTACTTCGACAAGAAAGAAGGTCAAAACAAACCATTTCTGCATCCACTAAGCCATGAATTAGGTTTTATGAACCTCAGAAAGGCACTTCAGGATAATTCTACTCCTGAATCCTATACCCCAGATGATTATGAACCCGATTATTTGACACTGTTTCTTTACGAGATCAAAAGTGGCAATATGAAATTTGAAACGGTGAATGGAGTTAAGTTTCACTTCTTCCAAATTGAAGATTGGTATTTTGAAGTTTCTCAATTTAACCGTCCCGGATTCAATACCGGTTGGCTCATGAGTAACCTTACTAAGGTGGACAATGAAGAAGAAAAGCAGGCTATTTTAAATTATATCTATGATCAGAAGTAGGCTATATATCATCTTATGGGGATTGATCCTTGTGCCAGGAATGGTATGTTCCCAAGATTTGGGATCTTATTCCAAGCAGGAAGTGAAAGACTTTTCCCAAAAAGTGGAAGATCAGATACAATTTCTGGAGTATTTCCTCAATACCGTAGGAAGTGAAGAGACTTCTGCGCGGGATAAGGATGTGATTATCACGGAAAGTTATAAGAAGATTTTTCGTGATGATAAGGTACAGGTAGAGGATGACCTCTTACTGGATCGACAGGTCATTACAAATAAGGATGTGCCGGCGTACCTAAAGGACGTAGAGTTTTTCTTTAAAGATGCCAGTTTTAAATTCAAGGTGAGGGATGTGAAGCCCTTTCTCCGCGATAACGATGAACTGTCCTTTTTAGTCTCCATGGATCGAACACTGACGGCGGTAGGGCTGGATGATGAGGCCATCGAGAATACCAAACCGCGATTTGTGGAAGTAAACCTGAATCCTCAGTCCAATGAGCTTAAAATAGCCAGTATTTATACCACTAAACTCAGCAGGGACGAGGAGCTTACCGAATGGTGGAGCAATCTTTCGTTGGAGTGGGAGACGTATTTCAGAGAGCAATTTGGATTGATGGAAGATTCCATCACCATTGACCATCTGAATAGAATCAGTGCGATGGACAGTCTGGACCTTTCTGGAAATAGCCTTATCCAAGACCTGAGTCCACTGGAATCCTTGCGGGATCTTAAGTACATTGATATCAGCAATACCATGATTCAGGAGCTTGGGCCGATCAGTAATGTTACTTATTTGGCTTATTTGGATGTTTCCAATACGCCCACTGCAGATATTCAGTTTGTGAAGTATTCCGATAATTTAGAATACCTGAACATATCCAATACCTTGATCGAAAATATCGATGACCTTACCTCTTTGACGAATTTAAAGGTGCTGGTTGCCGAAAACACCCCTTTGATGAGCTTTGCTGGGTTAAATTCATTTTCGGGATTAGAGGAGCTTAACATGGAGAAAAGTGGTCTAAACAATGTGGAGAACATCCATCAGTTGACCAATTTAAAACGGTTAAATATCAGTGGTAATTATTTGATCAATTTTGAGTTTTTAGCCGATCTTAAGAATCTAGAAGAAATTAATCTTTCAAGGACGAATGTAGGCAGCCTGGAGCCGCTAAAAGACCTGGAGCATTTGGAAGTGGTTAAAATCAATGAAACCACGGTGAATAGTCTCGAGCCTTTGGATCAAAAGGATGGTTTGGCGACAGTTTATGCAGACAGAACTGAAATTGCAGAGGAACAGGCCAATGCCTTCGCGGTGAGCAACAGGAGGGTGTTATTGATCCATAATGTTGAAAATTTACAGACGTGGTGGACTACGCTTCCTGAAGGTTGGGAAGCTGTTCTCAGGAAGTATATTCCGGGGAATAGGAGTCGCATGCCTTCAGTGGAAGAGATCAGTAGGATAGTGGGCATGGATTCATTGGACCTTTCAGGCAGTGAAATCATCAATTTACGTCCCGTTATCAAGTTTAAGAAATTGATCTCATTGAAATTTGATGATACTAAGATCCATGAGCTAAGCCCAGTGAGAGAGCTTCAAACTTTGAAGCAGCTATCGGCTAATTTCACCCCAATAACCAATGTGGAAGATATCGGTAAGGTAAATGGGCTGGAGAGAATTTCATTGAAGGAAACCCTGATCAGTAGTATCGAGCCGTTGCAGAAATTATATCGACTCGAATTTCTTGACATTGATCATACAGACGTGCCCAAATGGGAGGTACAGACGGTATTACAAGTAGTTCCCGACGCCAATATAATTTTCAGATCAGATGAGCTGAAAGGTTGGTGGAATAGTTTGGATGGTGTTTGGCAATCTATTTTCGTGGAACAATTTAATATTTCTACGGAACCTAATTCAAGGGAATTGCACAAACTTACCTCCAATAGGGTTTTGAAGATTCAACGGAAAAGTATTCAGAACTTAAGGCCATTGGTAGATTTTATCAATTTGCAAACGCTTCAAATCTACGATGTGCCATTACATGATATTTCAGACTTAGCAAGTTTTGAACTGATCAAAAATCTGAGCATCACCCAAGCACCGATCACCACAGTAGAGCCTTTGGCTGGTTTAAAAACCTTGGAGCATCTCAACCTATCCAATACGGGGATAGAGGATCTCCGTCCGCTAGAGGGATTGACGGATTTAGAAACGTTGATTCTGTCGGGAACAAGCGTGAGACGGTTGAGAGGACTGGATACGCTGCATAAGCTTGAGGAACTTGATATTGCCAGTACCGATGTGCGCAGCATTAGGGATATAGAAGACCTAAGAGGATTAAAAAAACTCAGCTGCTTCAATACCCGCATCAATAGCAGGCAAATCGATCGATTCAAAGAATCAAATCCTGAATGTGAGGTAAGGTATTATTAGACTTCCCATAAATGGAATGAAGGCCGTGGCAGAAATTTTTGTCACGGCTTTTTTATGGGAAATTGTTTCAAGAAAAGTATGTGCCAAATGTAAAGTTGTGGAGTGTCCGTTTACGTAATGGTTAACCCACGGATAGCTATAAATACCACAAAGCCGCAAAGACACCAATTGGATGCTGTAACCTGCCCTGAAAGGAACTGAAAATTGCGTTGTGCCTGAGTGACTTCGTGGCGTATGATTGTCCCGATAAATAAATTGATGCCCTCCAGAAATACAGCTTTATCTGCAGTGATCCTCTGTTGGTAGCAAAAGCCTGTTAATGGAAGGCAAGAAAACATCCCGTCAGTGCCATAGGTAAGGAAATGATGTGGCAGTAGGATTTAGTCCCTACAGATTCCTCAGCACAAGCCCTGGAAGGGCGTCATCACAGTAGCCATGGGGAAAACCCATGGTTAAATCATTGATCTAAGGTTTCCTGTTTTAGCGGCATGGTCTTCACTACTCCCTCTTAAATTTCCGCTAAAACCCATCCACGTCACAGATAATAAAGGATGAATATTGATGAAGAGGGAATGAACGATTAACGGCATGTTTCAGCTTTAGGGTCCGACGGGTATGGCATAGAAAAGAGTCTATTAGCTTCATGGAAAAGCCATGTACATATAGAGATTCCACAACCACCCCAAGACATCATACGGATGCTAAAACCTGTCCTGAAAGGAACTGAAAATTGCTTTGTGCCTTAGTGACTTCGTGGCGTATGACTTTCTTGATAAATAAATTGATGCCCCAGAAATACTGCTTGATTCAAGAACATGCTACTGAAACAAAAAAACCGGGATAGCTTTAACTTAACCCGGTTTGTTCTTTGGTAAATATGAATGGTTAATTCATTCCCAGCGTTTTTTCAGGAACATCCTTTACACACCTAAAGCCCACATTGGAAGAGCCGCTGTCATAAGCATGTCCTTGACGGGCACTGGGCCTGTAATTGATGCAGTAGTTGTCAGAGCATAGGTATGAGCCGCCTTTGATGACCCTTTCTTTTGCGTACGGATTGGTAGGATTATAGCATTGGTTCATGTTGGCATCTAGTTTTGGGGCATTTCCGGTAAGGCGCTGGAATTTGATCGCATCAAACCAATCATCGGTCAGTTCCCAAACATTACCGATGATATCATAAAGTCCATAATCATTTGATGGGTAATTTTTGACAGGCGCAGTTCCCATAAAACCGTCTTTTCCTTGATTACCATTGGGAAATCTTCCTTGAAAAGTATTCGCCATAAATTTCCCTTGAGGTCGGAGTTCATCGCCCCAAGAATACCGTTTTTCAATTAACCCACCTCTTGCGGCAAATTCCCATTCTGCTTCAGTGGGAAGTCTTTTCCCAGCCCATTTTGCATATGCAACGGCATCATCATAGGCGATATGAACTACTGGATGGTCCATTCTTCCCTGAAGATCGGAACCAGGCCCTTCTGGATGCTTCCAGCTGGCTCCTGGGGTCCATTTCCACCAGTTAGATATATCCCTAGTATCTACAGGCCTGTCAGGAGCCACGAAAACCAAAGACCCTGGCTGAAGCAATGAATCAGCAGGTTTAGGCGTATCCGGGGGCAATTGCTTTTTCATCTCCTCCCATTCAGGTTTTTTTTCTGCTATGGTCACATATCCCGTTTCATCTACAAACTTCTTGAAAGCTGCATTGGTCACTTCGGTTTCATCCATCCAGAAACCTTCTACATGACGTTTGACAGCTGGCCTTTCCACAGGGTAAGCATCTTGTTCGTCAGTTCCCATCATGAAATCCCCACCGGGGATCCATACCATTCCATCCTGTTTGCCCTGTTCTTGGACGGAAGATTGAGAGCTGGTGCTGGAATGATTATTTGCGACTTCTTCGGTATTTTTTTCTTCACTACAGGCCCATAATAGTCCTGCTGTGGCGGCTAGGAGCATGGTGCTACCAATGGGGTTTTTATTGAATGATATTTTCATAGTTACTTATATTACTATTTTGTAGCCAGTTTAGGTTCAATGGACAAGTTATGCGCTTGCTAATTAAATGAAAAGTATATCCTTGAAAGATTGCACCAAAATAAGGAATTAATTGGAGGTAAAAGGCCATTTGTAAAATTGTGCAGGAAATAGTGACCAAAATCATCTAGTTGTGCTTGCTCAATAAGGCTACGTGAAACGGATATGTGGGGTTTAGTGTTTTTTGGTATTGCGCTCATACAACTCGATAAAGTTTTCTACGCTAATCCTTTTTACCAGTTTACCAATAAGTTCAAAAGGAATAGCATCGGGTTTTTTAAACCTAATGCAACTTTTCCCCATGTCCAATTTGAACCTACTGAATTTGGGGAATTCATCAACAAACCATTGCATGATCTTGTCGTCTGCATACATGCCACAATGGTAAAGTGCGATAAAGTTTTTCTGGTTGGCGATGGAAATAAAGGGCAGTGGGAGCTTAGGATTGCAGTGATATCCTTTGGGATAAATAGCATGTGGCACTACATAGCCGATCATCCCATAGTTCATGGTTTCTTCATAACCGAGAGGAAGGTTGTTAAGAATCGTTTCTCGTAGTTTTATTAGAGCATCTCTGCGGTTCTCAGGAACCTTGGTAAGGTATTCTTGTGGGGTTTTAGCCTCTATTTTCATGCTTTAGAGTATCAGGTTATGCTTTTGGAAACGGTTGGGTGATTCGCTCCCTTACCATTTCTTTTGCAGATTCTCCCAAAAGCACCACAGAGGATATGACCAATAGCAGATAGTTAAGGATAATGGTGAGGTTAAAAGGTAGGGCTTTGATACAATAGATGGTGACAGCAATAAAAATCAGGGCGCTTAATCCACCTCCGACGATGCCTAATTTTGGTGACTTGAAATGGGCTAAAAGGAGCACAGCGGTAATGACAGCTGGAACTGACCACGATAATTTTCCCGAAAAAACCAAATAAGTCGCTTCTTCCCCAAATATCGCATAGCAACAAACGGCCACCCAAAATGCTGACATTACAATCCTGAGTACCTTTTGACCGATTTTTTCAATTTGAAGGAGTTGATTGACCATAGCTTTAGTGTTATTTTAATATGTAGTGTGGAAATAAATTAATTTTACATGATAAAATAACGTAAATTTTAGGTTTTAGCTAGGAATTTTCGGGAAATAATGGTGCACAGTGTCTTGAAGGCGTAAGATCAAGTCACGTTAAGTTTAGGGCCTGAAAAATTCCCTTATTCAAAACCTACCAAAGAAATTCAGGTATGGGAGAGCGGTTATCGCTATAAAGAGCAAAAAAAAAGCGACCAATTCAATTGGTCGCTTAATAATGATTTAAAGAGATGTATCATTAAGCATCACTTGTATTGTCGTGCAGTTTACCGAGCTCTTGATCAATGGTCCAAAGTCCAATACCCTCTTCACCAATGATGTCAAACAGTTCCAACGCACGACGGGCCAAGGTTTCTTCTTCACGTTGTTCAGTAACATACCACTGCATAAAGCTGAAGGTGGCAAAATCCTTCACACCAAAACAATGGTCAACGATGATGTTAATGGACTTGGTCACCTGAATTTCATGCTCCAATGTGAGTTGGAATATCTCTTTTAGGGAGTTGAAATGATGCTTGATTCCAGTAATTTCTGGCTGTACGGCCAAACCACCTGCTTCATTGATATAGTGGAATAGCTTCAACATATGTTGTCTTTCTTCCTCCGCGTGTTCATAAAGTAATTTGGCTGCATTGTTGTAGCCCATCATGTCACACCAAGATGCCATGCTTAGGTAGGAAGCCGATGACTTACCTTCCATTTCAATCTGTTTGTTCAACATCTTTTCTGTATCGTGTAATAATGAACGTTGCAGCGTTACTATTTCCTTTTCTTTCGTTTTCATAATCCCTTAATTTTAAGTTCTTGTTACAAACATAACGAAATTATCAGAGTGTAGTTCAATGTTTCGGGGGTGTTTACGGAATTTAGAATTGGTATAATTAAAGTTCTAAAGAATAATATTCTGTCAATATTAATTTAAATTAAATTTAAATAAAATCCCATAATGGCCTGTATCGTAAACTAAACTGGAATATGCTCTTTTCTTCCTCTATAAAAAGCGCCAAAAAGCACTTTACAGGCTTAACTTCACCATTATTTTTTTTAAAATTGCATATGAAAATAGTTGCAATGATTCCCGCACGTTATGGTGCCACACGTTTCCCTGGAAAGCTTACGTCAGATTTATGTGGCAAGCCCGTTATTGTAAGAACCTATTTGAGTACTATGGCCACCGGATTATTTGACAAGGTGATTGTGGTGACTGATCATAAACAGATCGCAACCCAAATAGAACAAGAAGGCGGGGAAGTTTTTTTTAGCCAAAAAGCACATGAAAGTGGCTCGGATCGTATTGCTGAAGCGGTAGCTGATGTGGAAGCTGATGTGGTGGTAAATGTGCAGGGGGATGAACCCTTTCAGGATAAGGAATCATTGTCCGGCTTGGTGAATGCTTTTACAGATAAATCGGTACGAGTGGCATCCCTTATGCGTAAAATTGAAGATGATGTAGACGTCATCAATCCTAATTCAGTTAAAGTGGTAGTAGATAAAAATAGTTTTGCACTTTACTTTAGTCGATGTCCTATTCCTTTTGTCCGAGACAAGTTTCAGCCGGATTACTTTAGACACATCGGCGTTTATGCCTATACCAAGGAACTGCTCATGACGTATACCAACTGGGAAAAAACCATGCTGGAAAAAGCTGAAATGCTGGAGCAATTACGGTTGTTGGAGAATGGTATTCGGATTAAGATGGTGGAAACGACCCATGAGGCAGTGGCCATTGATACCAAGGCTGATTTGGATCGGGCAATTGCGTTTTATCAGCGAAATTACCAATGATCGGGAGGACGTCTTTTAGGCTACAGCCTTCAGGCCAATGATGGAACCTATTAATAACATTAAAAAGCCTATTCTTAGCCAGTTAGCGGGTTCTTGGAAAAAGAAAATCCCCACCAAGACGGTACCCGCTGCTCCAATTCCCGTCCAAACTGCATAAGCTGTCCCCATGGGAATGGTTTTAATAGCTTGGTTCAGTAGGTAGAAGCTCACACAAATGCTAATAAAAAAGGCAACGGACCACTTTAGATTGCTAAAGTTATCGGCCAATTTTAGGGAAGTGGTGAAGGCTACTTCAAAAAGCCCTGCAAAGATCAATGTCAACCAAGCCATAACGCTGTTTTTTTTGTAAAGATACTGCTGTATCCTCTAAGGACATTTTACATAGGTTAAAAAAAATCGATTCTATTGGCCTCTTCGGATCCTGCTGAGCGATACTTGACTAATTCCTAGATAGGAGGCAATATTGCCTAAGGAAATTCGCTGGAGGATTTGCGGGTAATCATTTATAAGGTCCAGATAACGCTGTGCCGCAGGTTTAATTTGTCGGTCGATCAATCGCCTTTCGGTTTTAAGCAGCTCCTTTTCAATCATTCTTCTCCACCAATTGGCAATTTCAATATTTTCATGACAGCACTTTTCTAACCACTCGTTTTTGATTTCCCACAGTTTACACTTTTCCAAAGTAGTTATGCTTTCATATCCAGGACTGTTCAGGAATTTGCTGTTGTAGGAAAACAGTAAATCTCCCTCAAACCCAAACCAAAAAGTAACCTCCTTACCATCATGGTTAAGGTGGGCCTTTACGCAACCGCTGATAATGAGGTAGCTTGATTTTTCTGTTTTCCCTTCTTGGATGATGTTATGGTTTCTGTCGAACGTCATGATATTTCCGGAGTCAGCCAATATGCTTATGGCCGATTCAGAAAGTCCATATTGGTGATATAAAAAATCTGAGACCACCACCTTATTAATTGTTCAATAAACTTAACGTATGCACAGCCGCAAGACCGGCAGTTTCTGTCCGCAATCGGCTATGTCCTAAGCTGACGGGAATAAACCCTTTTGCTTTAGCCAAGTTAATTTCTTCGGGCGAAAAATCTCCTTCGGGGCCGATTAGGATCAGGTAAGCACCTTTAGCCTTTGCTACTTCAAATAAATGGTGGCGGTGGTTTTCATCAACATAGGCAATGAATTTTTGCAGGTCATCTTGGGCATGTTTATCCAGGAGTTCCTCGAACGAGGTAAGCGGATCAATGATGGGGAAATGGGTTTTTAAGCTTTGCTTACATGCCGAAACCATCTTTTTTTCAAGCCTGTCAGGTTTTAAAAAGCTTCGTTCCGAATTGGAGGTCTTTATAAATGTCAATTTACTGAAACCAATCTCAGTGATTTTTTCCAGCATCCATTCCATTCTGTCCGTGTTTTTGGTGGGGGCAATGGCCAAATGGATGTGATGGTCGGGCAGGGGAGTTGCCTTTTTTTCGATGATGCTAAGCTCAGCTCTTTTAAGGTCACCTTTTGTAATTTGACAGGAAAATAAATGGCCCTTACCATCTGTCATAAACACCTCGTCACCCACGTTTTTCCTCAGGACTTTGACCAAATGCTTTGACTCCTCGGGATGAAGGGTGATGTTACCGGACTCAGGGATGTCTTTTTGATAAAATAATTGCATGAACCTGTGGATTTTAAGCAAAGATAAACAGCTTACCAGCCCTATGCCAATAAAAAAAGCGCAAATCATACGATTTGCGCTTTTCCTAACCTTAATTAACCTTTATATAATTTAATCCTTAGAAAGTTCCATATTGACTGGCTTACCCTTAATGGTATTCCTTTTCATCACATTAATGACATGACTGGCATCTTTTGACGGTACGTCCACGAAGGAGAAATTGTCAAAAATATCGATTCCACCAATCAGGCGGCCTGAAATTCCGGCTTCTCCTGCGATGGCACCAACGATATCATTTGGTCTGATGCGGTCTTTTTTGCCGAGATTAAGGAAAAGTCTGGACATGTTAGCTTCCCTTCTTCCTCTTTCACGTCCACCTTTTCGGCCTGCTGGACGGTCACCACGACCTTTTCTACCGCCTCTTTCAAAACGATCTCTACCTCGGCCACCTCTTTCTCCTCGATCCCTGTCACGACCTAGATTGAGATCAAAGTTCATGTCAGAAAGTTCCTGGATGGATTTGCCCATTTGTAGTTTCACCAATCCAAGGGCAATTTGGTCCATGCTTAACCCTTCGGCAAGCATTTGGCCTAGTGCCGCTTCAAATACTTGGTTGTCTTCCTCTTTAGAAAGTGAAGTGGTAACTTCTTTTACCAACTGATCCTTTTTCTGGTCGATCATTTCAGCCACAGAAGGAGGATTCATTTTGGTCAAAGTTGTCTTGATATATCTTTCCAGATCTTTAAGCCTAAATATATCCTTTCTTCCGGTGATGAAAGAAATGGCCATTCCAGATCGACCTGCTCTACCTGTTCTACCGATACGGTGAACATAATATTCCTCATCAAGCGGAAGGTCATAATTGAAGACCACTTCCACATTGTCCACGTCAATACCTCTAGCTGCAACGTCCGTAGCAACCAACACGGTACAGTGACCTTTTCGGAACTTGTTCATTACCTTGTCCCGTTGAGCTTGGGAAAGGTCTCCGTGTAGTGCTTCGGCCATAATTCCTCTGGCAATCAAGCCTTCAGTCACTTCGTCCGTAGCCCTTTTGGTATTACAGAAAACCACACCAAGATTAAACTGATGGATATTGATCAGTCTCGTGATCAACTCCATCTTCAATGGTGGCTTCACTTCGTAATATACCTGGGAAATATTTTCCACAGTAAGTTCCTTTCGCTGGATTTTGACGATCTCAGGATTGGTTTGGTACTTTCTGGTCAAGTCCATGATGGGCTTGGCCATAGTAGCTGAGAAAAAGATCGTTTGCCTGTCCTCTGGCATTTGGCTAAGAACGGTTTCGATATCTTCTCTGAAACCCATGTCCAGCATCTCATCAGCCTCATCCAGTACGATGGTCTTTACCGTGTCTAGTTTTAGCGTACCGCGGTTCATGTGATCCATCACACGGCCTGGAGTACCCACTACGATTTGAACACCTCTTTTAAGTGTTCTGATTTGACGATCGATTGCCTCACCACCGTAAATAGCAGTGCTGAAAATGCCTTTTTTGTACTTGGCAAGTTTGGTGATTTCACCTTCTACCTGTACGGCAAGTTCCCGAGTAGGGCATAAAATCAATGCCTGAGGCTGCTTGCTGCTACTGTCCACGCGATCCACGATAGGGATTCCGAAAGATGCTGTTTTCCCCGTTCCAGTTTGTGCCTGACCAATGACGTCATGGCCTTCTAGCATTAAAGGGATTGATTGTGCTTGAATTTCTGAAGGTTGGGTATAGCCCATACCTTCCACTGCCTGTAGAATTTCTGCTGAAATTCCCAGGTCTGCGAATAATGTTTCGTTTTCCATGAATTTTTCCTTACTCCTGCGCCCTGATTTCCCTTGATATAACCCAACGCTACCGAGTAAGGAACCTCATGACTCAGAAAAGTTCTTTCTTAATTGAGCTGCAAAGATATGTGAAATAATTGGTTTATACAAATTAGACTACCGTGTTATTAAAATAAATAATAAATAAAAAGGCATCATGGAGAAAAATATTTGGTACGATAGGGGTAGGGGCACGTCGTAAAATCACGAATATTTTGATAAATGATAAGATAGGATTAAAATATATGTATGGGTTACAGACGTGTAGTAATATCGAAGCCAGTGGTACCCCACAAGTGCCCGCTACAACTTATTTATTATTGAAGGAAGAAGTATTATCTCAACCGTTGTGAATGACTCTTTCTCCAGTAATATGGCTGGATCTGGGGGGGGGAAGGTAAGAAAATAAAAAAGCGGGATGTTTACACCCCGCTTTAGTTATTAGTTACAGTTACTGTTTAGATTATAATTTATCTATCTCCCATAGAAACGTATGAACGCTCATTAGGTCCGGTATACACTTGTCTTGGTCTACCAATTGGTTCATTGTTTTCCCTCATTTCTTTCCACTGTGCGATCCAGCCTGGAAGACGGCCCAGCGCAAACATTACGGTAAACATGTCTGTCGGGATGCCAAGGGCTCTATAGATGATGCCAGAATAGAAATCCACATTAGGATATAATTTTCTGTCCACAAAGTATTGGTCGTTAAGCGCTGCTTCTTCCAGTTCTTTGGCAATTTCCAAAACAGGATCGTTTACGCCCAATTTACCCAATACATCATCGGCTGCTTTTTTAATGATCTTAGCTCTTGGGTCGAAGTTTTTATAAACCCTGTGGCCAAAGCCCATAAGTCTAAATGGATCATTTTTGTCTTTGGCTTTGTCAAGGTACTTTTTGGTGTCTCCACCATCTTCCTTGATCGCTTCCAGCATCTCGATTACGGATTGGTTAGCGCCACCATGAAGTGGTCCCCAAAGGGCATTGATCCCAGCTGATATGGAAGCATAAATGCTGGCTTGACTGGATCCTACTATTCTTACCGTAGAAGTGGAGCAGTTTTGCTCGTGATCAGCATGGAGGATCAACAGCTTATCCAAGGCCTTTGCAATGATTGGATCTACTTCATACTTCTCTGCTGGAAGGGCAAACATCATTTTCATGAAGTTAGAGCAGTAGTCCAAGCTATTGTCAGGGTAATTGGCTGGGTGCCCCATTTTATTTTTATAGGCCCAAGCGGCAAAAGTCGGCAACTTGGCCATTAATCTTACGATGCTCAATTTGATTTCTTCATCGGTCCTGTTTGGATCCAGAGAAGTAGGGTAGAAGGCAGTCAAAGAACAGATCAAAGAAGACAGTACTCCCATTGGGTGGGCTACGGATGGAAAGCCATCGAGGATCTTCTTGATGTCTTCATGCACTAAAGTATGATAGGTGATTTCATTTGCAAACTGATCATATTGCTCTTGAGTAGGAAGCTCACCATAAATCAATAGATAAGAAACCTCCAAAAAGTTAGACTTTTCAGCCAGATCTTCGATGTTGTACCCGCGGTATCTGAGGATACCTTTTTCACCGTCCAAGAAAGTGATGGCACTTTTGGTAGATCCGGTGTTTTTGAATCCTGGGTCTAGTGTTATTAATCCAGATTGGCCTCTTAATTTGGCAATTTCTATTGCCTTCTCATTTTCAGTTCCTTCTGTTACTGGTAATTCATATTCGGTACCGTTGAAGGATAACTTAGCTATTTCAGACATAAGTTTTACGTTTATCTATTTATGGTTTTGTTCAATCATGAAACCGTATTTGGCGGCCTTAAGTTAATAAAAAACCGCCTTATTTTCATAATAAACAGTATATATTACACGAATAAAATTAAGTAATTTTACTTAATTTTATTTCTCAGTTATTTGTTGCATTCAAATTGCGCAATAATCGGAAAAGCAACCTTACTTGGGTTAATGTGTTATGGGGCAAATGGTCCATAACTCGAAATAAAATCTTGTGTTAGCTATATCGAGCTGATGGTTAAAAAAAAAGTAGTCCACGGAGGTGGACTACTTTTAAGGATTACTTGCAGAAGTGTTCAAAAACTTCTACCAAATGTTCTCCAATAATTTGGGCATTTCTCCCTTCTATATGGTGTCTTTCAACAAAATGCACCAACTCGCCGTCTTTAAAGAGGGCCATGGCAGGAGAAGAAGGTGGGTAAGGAAGGCAAAGTTCCCTAACCTTGTTTACTGCTTCTGTATCATTTCCGGCAAATACCGTAGACAATGTGGTAGGTCTTGCATCGGTTTTGTCAAGCGCATACTTTACACCAGGCCTTGCAGCACCTGCCGCACAGCCACAAACAGAATTAATGACGATAAAGGTGGTTCCTTTGTCATTCTTTAAGTGATTCTCTACATCTTCAGCGGTTTTAAATTCCTTAAAACCTACTTCTGTTAATTCAGCACGCATTGGTGCTACTAATTCTTCAGGGTACATAATATCTTCAGTTTAAATTAGTGCTCTTACATAAATCCCAATTCCAACTTGGCTGCTTCGGACATCATGTCCTGCGAGTAAGGCGGATCAAAGGTAAGTTCGACCTCTACATCGTTAATGCCTTGAATTTGTTGGATGCGGTCCTTAACCTCTGCCGGGATAGATTCTGCAGAGGGACAATTTGGGGATGTCAAGGTCATCAAAACATAGACATTGTTTACAGGAAAGACACTGATTTCATAAATCAGTCCCAATTCATAAACGTCTACGGGAATTTCGGGGTCATACACCAGTTTGATGGCTTGTATTACCTTGTCCCTTAAATCAGGGATATTGGCCGGTTGTGCAGTTTGGTTTTCTTCTGACATATTCTACACGTTTAATTTTGATTGATAGGCGAGGGCATAAAGCTTCATTTGTTTGATCATGGATGCCAAGCCGTTTGATCGCTGAGATCCGATGATATTGCCCATGCCTATTTTTTCGATAAAGTAAAGGTCTTCATCTATGATTTCTTTGGGAGACCTACCGGAAAGTACCCTGATCAGCAAACTGATCAGGCCTTTGGTAATATCTGTGTTGGAATCTGCTTTGAAGATGATTTTTTGGTCCTTTATTTCTGTGGTAAGCCATACCTTGGACTGGCAGCCTTTAATCAGGTTTTCATCCAATCTGGCTTCCTCAGGAAATGCATCCAATTGGTTTCCCAATTCCATGATATAGAATATGGTAGATTCTCTATCTCCTTCGAGAATGGAAAATTCATCTATGATTTCTTCCTGAACTTGCTTGATATCGCTCATTTATTTTTCAGTTTGGCAATTTTGCGAACACTTTCACAGAGCTTGTCCACTTCTTCTTTGGTGTTATAAACAGAAAAGGAAGCCCTAACAGTTCCCTCAATATTAAATCGGCCCATGAGCGGCTGGGTACAATGGTGACCTGTCCTCACGGCAATTCCGGCAGCATCCAGCATCATCCCCACGTCAAAGGGGTGCATGTCGTTTATCAAAAAGGATAGCACGCTCACCTTTTGATCGGCCGTACCCACAGGAATGAAGCCTTTAATATCATTTAGTTGGGTCATGGCATGTTGAAGTAATTTCTCTTCATGCGCTCTGATAGCGGATTTCCCAATTTCATTGACAAATTCCAACGCTTTTTGAAAAGCAATGACATCTGCAATATTAGGGGTTCCCGCCTCAAATTTAAACGGGATATCATTGAAAGTGGTCTTTTCGAAGGTGACTTCTTTGATCATTTCTCCACCGCCTTGGTAAGGAGGCATAGCTTCCAATATTTCCCTTTTACCATAAAGAACTCCAAGACCGGTCGGACCATAGATTTTATGGGCTGACATCACGAAGAAATCACAATCCAGCGCTTGCACATCAATGTCCAAATGGGCAGAAGATTGAGCACCATCAATCAGAACTTTTGCACCGACCTTATGGGATTTTTCAATAATCTCTTTGACTGGATTTATGGTGCCCAGGGCGTTGGAAGCATGGACGACCGCTACCAATTTGGTTTTCTCATTGAGCATGTCGTCAAACGCTTCCATGAGCAGCTCCCCTTTTTCATTGATAGGGATCACTTTAAGTTTAGCACCTTTTTCTTCACAGAGCATTTGCCAAGGTACGATGTTGGAATGGTGTTCCAATGTACTGATGATAATCTCATCGCCCTTTTCAATAAACTTTCTGCCAAAGGTAGCTGCTACGAGGTTAATGCCTTCTGTGGTGCCTTTAGTAAAAATAACCTCTTCATCCTCCGCGGCATTAATGAATTCTTTTACTTGCCCTCTGGTCTTTTCATAGTGCCTAGTGGCTCGGTCAGCTAATGTATGGGCACCGCGGTGGATATTGGAATTATCATGGGTGTAATAAGCAGACAATGCCTCCAGCACCCTTGTTGGTTTTTGGGTAGTGGCGGCATTATCCATGTAAATGAGAGGCTTTCCGTTCACTTCTTGGTGAAGTACTGGGAATTGCCCTCGGATATGTTCAGTATTCAGCGTCATGAAAGGCGGTTATTGGTTGATTGATGAAAAGAAGGACATTGTTCCGTGACAGGAGTGACAGGCCTTTATCATCAAGGTAAAAGAGCATGGGGCTTTACAGCCCCATTTATCATGGTACTGTCAGGCGGGTTATAGCTTACCCAATCGTTCTTGAACGAGCGCTATGCAGTATTCCCGCAACGGCTCTATTTTAATATGGTCAAGAATTTCTCCTGCAAAGGCATAGAGCAGTAGGTTTTTGGCTTCTACTTTACCAATGCCCCTTGCTTGAAGATAAAACAATGCTTCCTCATCCAACTGGCCTGTGGTACAGCCGTGGGAGCATTTGACATCGTCTGCCCAAATCTCCAATTGCGGTTTGGTATTGATGATGGCATCTTCTGACAGAAGGATATTGTTGTTTTGCTGGAAAGCATTGGTCTTTTGAGCGTCTTGTCGCACAAAGATCTTTCCGTTAAAAACACCCCTGGATTTGTCTGCAAGGATCCCTTTATAAAGCTCATTGGAATCTGCATGTGGCATGGTATGGTCCACATTGGTGTGGTTGTCCACATGGGTTCCGCCGTTTAGCAGGTAAAGCCCGTACATATTGCCTTCACAGCCGCTATCTCTTAGGTTAAGGGTAAGGTTGTTTCGGATGAAATCCCCCTTAAGCGACAATGTCACTGTAGTAAGCGTGGCATCACGATGGATGTCGGCTTCGAAGTTATTTACGTCGATGGCAGCATCACTTTCGTTTTGGATTTTATGAAAGTATAGGTGGGCATTGTCATCTACCTTCACCTCGGTCAAGCTGTTCAGGAAATACGGCTCCTCATCCACACTGATGATGCGTTCGATAAAGGTGGCCTCGGCATTAGCTTCTCCATGGATAAATACCCTTGGCGCTACTACTTGGCCGTCTGTTGCTTGACAGAAGTGCAGCAATAGAATCGGCTTTTCCACTACCTTGTTTTTGGCAATGTGGATATGGATACCATCTGCAAATAACACCGAGTTCAACGCATTGAACGGTTCCTTTTCCGGCTTAGCAATCGTACCAATTAGATTGGCAGCATTGGTGTCAATTTTTGAAAAAGGAGCGATGGTATAGTTTTCCGCTGCATAATCAGATAATGAAGCATCAAATTGACCATTGTTAAAAACCAAAATATCGGCTTCAAGCTCAGGAATCAATACATCTTTTACCTGTTCTGATGTCAGCGTAAGTTTTCCGGCTATCTGAAGATTGGAAATACCATTCTCCAGTTTTTTGCTGATAGGACTAAACTTATATTCCTCTGCCTTAGGAGCCGGCAGTCCATCTTTTTCAAGGACTTCAATGGCCATTTCCCTCAATTTTGGCAAAGTACCATTTGCCCCTTTACGGGCGATATCCAAGAAAGTATCCGTTAATTTATTTTTAGTTATTGTAGTCATGAATATTCAAGAAATATGTGGGTTTGACAATCGGACAAGTCGAAGATTAGACAGAAGCTCCGTCTACATCTGCCTTGATCCAGTCATAACCATTTTCTTCAAGATCCAATGCCAGTTCTTTTGAACCTGATTTTACAATTCTACCCTTGTAAAGCACGTGCACATAATCAGGGACAATATAGTCCAACAATCGTTGATAGTGCGTTACGACGATCGTGGCATTGTCTTTTGATTTAAGTTGGTTGACGCCGTTTGAAACGATCTTAAGGGCATCAATGTCCAAACCTGAATCAGTTTCATCCAAAATAGACAGGGTTGGCTCTAGCATGGCCATTTGGAAGATTTCATTTCTTTTCTTCTCTCCACCTGAAAAGCCTTCGTTCAGGGCACGGCTCATCAGTTTTTGATCGATTTCGACCAGCTTCATTTTTTCCTTCATTAACGAAAGGAATTTCACAGCATCCAGTGCCTCTTGGCCCCTGTATTCTCTCACTTGGTTCACTGCAGTTCTGAGGAAATTCGTGGTGCTTACACCAGGAATTTCCACAGGGTATTGGAAAGCCAAGAATACACCTTCTCTGGCCCTGTCTTCTGGATTCATTTCCAGTAGATCTTTGCCATTGAACGTTACTTCTCCATCGGTAACCTCATATTCTTCCCTTCCGGCCAATACTGATGCCAAGGTGGATTTACCAGAACCATTTGGTCCCATGATGGCATGGACTTCCCCCGGTTTGATTTCAAGGTTAATTCCTTTCAGGATTGGTGTTCCTTCGATAGATGCGTGTAAATTTTTTATGGATAACATGATTTGAACTGATTTCTTTCTAATAAGTTGGTAATATATGGATCCAATGGTATCCGGTTTGGATCCACTGAATTTGGTTAACAAAGGGTGGGGGAGAAATTATCCCACACTTCCCTCCAAGGTAAGGGCCAAAAGCTTCTGGGCTTCTACCGCAAACTCCATTGGAAGCTGGTTCAATACCTCTTTGGCATAGCCGTTTACAATCAAGGCTACGGCATCTTCACTGTCGATCCCACGCTGATTGCAGTAGAAAATCTGGTCTTCACCGATCTTGGAGGTCGTAGCCTCGTGCTCTACCTTGGCGGTGGGATTTTGAATGTCTATATAAGGAAAGGTATGTGCTCCACATCGGTCTCCCATCAAAAGGGAATCACACTGGGAGAAGTTCCGTGAATTGACGGCCCTTTTCATCACCTGCACTTGGCCTCTGTAGGAATTCTGCGAATGACCGGCAGAGATACCTTTGGACACAATGCGCGATTTGGTGTTTTTACCAATGTGAATCATTTTCGTCCCTGTATCCGCTTGCTGGTAATTGTTGGTTACCGCTACTGAATAGAATTCACCGACAGAGTTATCTCCTTTCAGGATACAAGAAGGATACTTCCAGGTAACGGCAGATCCCGTCTCGACTTGTGTCCAAGAAATCTTGGAATTGTCTCCGGCACAAATGCCCCTTTTAGTTACAAAATTATAAATACCGCCTTTCCCATCTTTATCGCCTGGGAACCAGTTTTGTACAGTAGAATATTTTACTTCAGCATCTTTGGCTGCATAAATTTCTACTACGGCGGCGTGCAATTGGTTTTCGTCTCGTTGTGGTGCTGTACAGCCCTCCAAGTAAGATACATAGGATTCATCCTCTGCCACGATCAAGGTTCTTTCGAATTGCCCTGTGTTGGCAGCGTTTATCCTGAAATAAGTGGAAAGCTCCATGGGGCATCTTACGCCCTTAGGGATATAACAGAAAGACCCGTCCGAAAATACGGCGGAGTTCAGTGCTGCATAATAATTATCTGTCATGGGAACCACGGAACCCAAGTACTGCTTGACCAGCTCGGGATGCTCATGGACAGCCTCACTGAAGGAACAGAAAACTATTCCAAGCTTGCTAAGGGTATCCTTAAACGTAGTACCTACCGAAACGGAGTCAAGTACTGCATCTACTGCAATGCCTTGGAGTTTCTTTTGTTCGTTGAGGCTGATGCCCAGTCTTTCATAGATCTGAAGCAACTCAGGATCTACCTCGTCCAAGCTTTTTGGCTTGCTTTTCTGCTTGGGAGCAGAATAATATTTTAAGGCTTGGAAATCTACTTTAGGGTAGTTGACATTGGCCCAATCGGGCTCGGTCATATTTTGCCAAGTACGGAAAGCCTTAAGCCTCCATTCCAAGAGCCAGGTAGGCTCTTCTTTCTTGGCCGAAATCCAACGGATAATTTCTTCATTCAAACCGGCAGGAGCTTCATCAGCTTCAAAATCAACAGACCAGCCGTGTTCATATTCTTTCGAGGTGAATTCCTCTAAAATTTCGTTGTCTTTGCTCATAAAGCGAGTTATTTAGACTAATTACATTTTGTACCGCAAAGATATAACATTAATCTAAAATTATATGTTCAATGACAATGAAAATTCTTTATGGGAAATAGAAAAAAACAATGTGCTGGGTGTGAAAAACAAAAGTTTTTATAACCAAAAGCACGAAAACCGCACTTTTGGTTATATTGGTAAAAGTCAATTCAAACACTGAATATTTACTATAGTTTTTAAATTAGATTTAATCTAAATAACTATATTTTCTAAGAAAAACTACTTAGCATCTTGCTCAAAAAGCTGTATCGGTCGATTTATACTTTCCTCCAAGACGATGAGTGTTTCTGTTCGGTCGATTCCATCCACTTTTTGGATTTTGTTCAGGACGTCTCTGAGGTGGTTGGTATCCTTACAGATTATCTTGGCAAAGATGCTGTAATTTCCAGTGGTATAATATGCATTTACAACCTCAGAAATTTCTTTCAACTTTTCGATAACATTGTCATAAAGTGAGCTTTTTTCAAGGTAAATTCCCAGATATGCTGAAATATCATAACCCAATTTCGAAAAATCAATGTTGAGTGTGGCACTTTTGACAATTCCCATATCTTCCAATTTGCGCATCCTCACATGCACGGTACCAGAAGAAACGTAAACCTTCTTGGCAATCTCCGTATAGGGGGTTTTTGCATCTTCATTAAGTAATGAAATGATCTTCAAATCAACATTGTCAATATCTAAATTTTTATCCATTATTTAATTATTTGGTTACCTTTATTTGAATAAAGATGCATTCAAATTATTGAATTGTCAAAATTTACACGAACATTTTTTTTGATTTGCAAAATATCAAAAAATGTATTTACTTTGGGATTACATTGTTAAAGACGGTAAATGTTTTGAAAACAATCGATTGATTTAAAATATATGATTGTTTTTTGTGAAAATGCTTACCAAAACAATGGTTTTTATATTGAAACTTTTAATCTCTAAAGTTATATTTGGGTTTATATTCTGAAAAGGGTCTTGCTACTGGCAAGACTTTTTTGTTTTTATGGTGCAGGTAATTTAGACCAGAATTGAGGTCAAGCATAATTTCGGGTCAAGCGGAAAAGTTGGGGATTGCCAGTTTGCTTAGAGGTAATAACACAGATAAATCAAAATGCCACACGTCCCAATGGCTCCAAAAGGATGCTTTAACCTAGATTGAAAGGAATTTAGTATTGTTTCGTGCCTTCGTGACCTATCTTTATTCCACAAAGCTCTCCATCATTCCCATTCGGTTCCTCTCCTTGAAGGAGAGGCTAGGAGAGGTTAAAACTGTTGGCTACGGATGAACATAGATGAACACAGATATTATTTAAGGGTATTGAGATAAAGAGTACGGAAATTGACAAG
>JGI2924J29684_1078717_pt1 | contig 126543 bp, 125 predicted proteins | sample BenlonsequencITS_FD_29684 | JGI IMG/M metagenome (IMG submission 29684) | reverse complement strand
CCCGATCTTCTTTGAGGGTAGCTACCTTGGAACGCACCAGCCGATAAGCACTCTCACTTCCCTTGCCAAGAGTTAGGTTTTCTTTGCCGGATCTCAGATCCAAGCCTTGACAGGCTGCTAATAGCTCCATTCCCAGAACATGGCCTGTGTTTTCAATGATACTTCGGGCCTTGCGGGCGGCAATTGTCCCCATACTCACATGGTCTTCTTGATTAGCTGAGGAAGGGATGGAGTCTACACTTGCCGGATGAGCTAAGACCTTATTCTCCGACACCAAAGACGCGGCAGAATACTGCACAATCATAAAGCCTGAATTCAACCCACCGTTAGGGGTCAGAAATGCCGGCAGCCCGCTTAGGTTTGGATTAACTAAGCGCTCTAAACGCCGTTCAGAAATATTAGCCAGCTCTGCCATGGCAATTCCCAGAAAATCCATAGCTAAGGCTATGGGCTGACCATGGAAATTCCCCCCGGACAGTACTGAATCTTGATCAGGGAAAATTAAAGGGTTATCCGTCGCGGAGTTAATTTCTGTTTCTACAACCTTTTTGACGTAGGCAACCGCATCCCCCGAGGGACCATGGACTTGGGAAATGCAGCGCAGAGCATAGGCATCTTGCACTCGGGGATGATGTTCATCAGCAAGGAAAGTACTACCTTCTGTAAGCTGGCGGATTTTTTTCGCTGTCTCAATTTGCCCAGTATGAGGACGGACGGCATGGATTTTGGGATCAAAGGCTGCCAAAATCCCTTCTAAGGCTTCCAGCGTCAAAGCTGAGGTAATATTTGCTGATTCACATAAGATCTCAGCATCCCAGACCGATAAAGCCGCTATGGCTGTCATTACCTGAGTGCCGTTAATCAGAGCTAAACCTTCTTTGCCTTCCAAAACCACAGGTTCTATACCCGCTTGAGCCAAGGCATCCCGCCCACTCATCCGACGATCTTTATAAAAGGCTTCTCCCTCACCGAGTAAAACTAAAACCATATGGGACAACGGTGCCAAATCCCCACTTGCCCCAAGGGATCCTTTCTCAGGGACGACAGGAACGATTCCTGCATTTAAGACATTAATTAAGGTCTGAAGAGTGGAGAGACGAATCCCGGAAAATCCTTTGGCTAAAGCATTGGCCCGCAGCAGTAAAATTCCTCTTACTACTTCCGAGGCTAGAGGTTCTCCAACACCTGTTGCATGACTCATAATAAGGTTACGTTGCAATGTCTTGGCATCCTCTTTGGAAATAAAAACATCACTAAACTTGCCGAAACCGGTAGTAATGCCATAGACGGTTTTATTACCTGCAATTAATTGATCCACGTATTCTCTGGATTTTACGACTTTTTCCTTAGCTAAGGGGTGTAATTCTACTTTAGCACCAAAGCGTGCCACGGCAACCACTTGCTCTAAGGTCAGGTTTTCTCCATCCAAAGTAACTTTAGACTTTTCTGCTAATACTACGCTCATGTTTTTGTCCTCCTTTTAGAGTAAAGAAAACTTGGCTGGCGCTCGCAGACACTGTCTTCGCACGAGTTAACGATCTTGCAGCCGCAGGCGCGGCGGCAGCCTTAGTTGCCCTTATGCATAGATAGTATAATAACAAAGTTTTATACTTTCTGGATTGTACAAAAAAGAGGATTAAGCCATAGACTTTCGTCTATAGCTTAGCCCTCTAACATCTAATAACTCTGAGCATACCCTATTTTATTGCAACTTTCGAAAATACATGCACTTTATTAATTCAAATCTTTAGAGATGGTTAATTCCTAAACCACAAACCTCATGTTCATGTCCTTTAATCGGGGCACCTATCATTCCATACATGCTGACAGCAATCCAAAGATCATCTGAATCTTCCAGAGTTCGCGGCCCTTTGACCACTGCAAAGCGAAGTCCCACTGTGCGCAAAATATTCCCCAGTTGAAGCGGCCCTCGACCCAAACCCTGCAAGGCATCAAGAATGGCGTGATAAAGAGCATGCTGGGAACGATAACTCTCATCCGTGAGTCCCGCCCGTTTGGCGGCCGTTTCCACTGCAGCAATAATTTTTTGGACATCCATGGAACCGACCTTACCCGTAACAACCTCAAAGCCCTTTAATCGAGCCTGAGAAACGTAGTCGTCAGTCTCAGATCCTTCGGCCATTGCAATCAGTAAGGCCGTTTTTCCTAATGATGAAAAATGTAACATGATAGCCCCCTGATTCAACCTAAGCATTCTATTATCTATGTCAGCTGGTGTACTCATTATTAATAGCTGACCCTACTCTTATCATAGACGAGAAACAACTATCCTTCAAGAGAAACTTCTTAAATAGTAATCAAATCCGATCGATCACCGGCGTTAAAGGATGAAATAGCGACCAGTAGTTCTGTAATACTTTAAATAGTCCTCCTGAAAAGTTGCTTTGAGATGGACTTCTTCCTGGAGGATTAATAAATGGATGGCCAAGCTATTGGTGAGGGCTAGTGCTAAGGTTAGAAGACTAGGGTAAGTAAGGAAAAGACCCATAAACATTAAGTCAAAGCCAACAAAGGCAGGATTTCTGGAAAATTGATAGATCCCGTCAGTTACCAGGGAGGTTTTGACACTTTTATCAATACCTACCCGCCAGGAGGTTTTCATGGTAATCATCGCTACAAGAAATATTCCTAACCCTACTGTATTGATAAGAAGGCCTAAACCGCTGAGATAACTATTACTAACGAAAGGAACACTCCACTGGGAAATTAGAGGTTCGAATAAGGAAAGCATCAACCAAACAACACCCCAAAGAAATGTCGTGAATTTAACAAATGCTTCTACCACTCTTATGGGCGAATCCTTCCTGCCTTTACTGAGGACATTGGCGTCAATTCTATACCTTTTTTTTAGAAGTAATAGTTTGGACAAATATGAAAACAGAAACACCAAAAATAAGAAAAATGAAAGACTATTTTTCAGATTAAACATAGACGTATCCCCTATAACAAAGTAATCCTTGGGCACCATTAAAAAGAGCTTGTATTATCCGTTGATCAACAAAGACCAGGTTGAGTGGTTTAGGGATGATTTAGCTCTCTAAACTTGTGTGCCTATTAACTCGAGTCGCATTTAAAACTGCTAAAAGGGCAACACCTACATCAGCGAATACTGCTTCCCACATTGTGGCAATGCCAATTGCCCCCAAGAAGACAAAGCCTAGTTTTATTCCTAAGGCAAAGAAGATATTCTGCCAGATGATTTTCTTAGTAAAAAATGCGATTTCAATAGCCGTTAAAAGTTTAGCCGGCTGATCTTCCATTAGCACTACATCAGCGGCTTCAATAGCTGCATCTGATCCTAATCCCCCCATAGCTATCCCTACATCCGCTCGCATCAGGACGGGAGCATCATTAATCCCATCCCCAACAAAGACAACTTTCCCTTGGCTATCCCCATTCATCAGTTTTTCTACCCAAGCAACCTTATCCTGAGGCAATAAATCAGCATGGAATTCCCCTACTCCTAAGTCTTGGGCCACACTTTCGGCTACGGTTTGATGATCTCCCGTCAACATCACTGTTTTAACGCCAGAGTTTTCTAAAGCTCTTATGGTCTCTTTAGCGCCGAACTTGAGGCGATCTGAAATCAAAATCTGCCCCGCATATTTTCCCGAAATTGCTACATATACTAAAGTTCCCTTAATACCATGTTCCTCGTCAGGAATAAGAATTCCTGAATCTTTTAAGAGTACGGCCTTGCCAACCAGAACATCGTACCCTTTAATTCTAGCTCTAATCCCCTTCCCGCTGACTTCTTCATAGTCCTCAATGTCACCCTGGTCAATGGCGGATCCGTAACTCTCACGAATCGACTTAGCTATCGGGTGACTGGAATGAGCTTCCGCGGCGGCTGTTATCTCCATAAGGAATTCCGCTTCAAAACCCTTTGCCGGGTTTATTTTTACTACATCAAATACCCCTTGAGTTAAGGTTCCGGTTTTATCAAAAACAACGGTCTTAACTTTAGTCAGGGCTTCAAGATAGTTGGCCCCTTTGACCAGAATTCCCTGCCGAGAAGCTCCGCCAATTCCGCCAAAATACCCCAAGGGAACTGAAATCACTAAGGCGCAGGGGCAGGAAATTACTAGGATTGTCAGGGCACGATAAACCCATTCACTGAAGGTTCCCATTCCGATAAGCGGTGGAATTATCGCGATTCCTAAGGCGATGAACACTACCGCCGGAGTATAATAGCGCGAAAAAGTAGTGATAAACTTTTCTGTGGGTGCTTTGCGCGAGCTGGCATTTTCCACCAGATCGAGAATTTTTTGAATTGAAGACTCTGCAAAAGGCCGAGTAACCCGAACGGTGAGCACACCGCTGGAATTGACCATCCCTGCCAAAATGGTATCCCCTTTTTCCATATTTCTCGGGACTGATTCTCCAGTCAAGGCAGAAGTATCTACAAATGAAGAACCGTTTACCACTTCTCCATCTAGGGGAACTTTTTCACCCGGACGTACTAAGATTAATTGCCCTACTTGGACATCTTCCGGGGCAACTTTCTGGACATCTAATTGATGAACCAAGTTTGCATAGTCCGGCCTAATATCCATTAAAGCTTGAATAGAGCGTCGTGAACGATTAACCGCTAAGTCCTGGATATATTCGCCGACTGTATAAAATAGCATTACCCCAACTGCTTCAGGAAGTTGCTTGATGGCTATAGCTCCAATGGTACCTAAGGCCATTAGAAAGTTCTCGTCAAACAAGGCCCCTTTAGTTATATTTCTCAGGGCAGTATAAAGCACCTCATAACCAACGAGAAAATAAGCGGTTAAAAATACCGTGTATTCCAGAGCCAAGGGCAAATTAATATTCAGCACAGGCAATATTAGGCCTATTGCAAGCAACATCCCTGCCCCCAACATTCTTATTTTCTTCCATTTTACATCTGAGGAATTCTCTTCTTGTTCAAGGCTCTTACTTGATTGATTGATTGGTCTTAAGATTACCCCTGGCTCAATCCGATCAATGATACGTTGAGCTACTTCTAAAGCAGCAGGAGGCAAATAAACAGTTTGGGTTGCAAAGTTAAGGCTGGTTTCTCCAATCGTTACCTCTGAACTGAATGCTTTTTCTATTTTCAGGGCACAGTTGGCACAACTCAGTCCTTCTAAACGGTATTTAAGCTTCTCTTGGCTTTGTATATCTATACTCATCTTTTTTCCTCCAACCTACTATCAATAATAATCCAATGCTGTCTAGGTCCGAGGCACCTAGTCAAATTATCACTCAGAGATGCTTATTATCTTCTCTATCTATGCCCTTCGGAAATATGCTCAAGACCCTCACGATAAAGTCCCATTACATGGTCATCATCTAAGGAGTAATATACCATCTTTCCCTCTCTGCGATATTTCACCAGATGATTGCTGCGAAGTACACGTAATTGATGTGAAGTAGCTGATTGACTTAACTCTAATAGCTCAGCTAAATCGCACACACAGAATTCATTTTTGGCTAAGACATCCATAATTCTCACTCGAGTAGGATCTCCAAGGGTTTTAAATAACTCAGCCAATTGATGGATCTGTCCGGCAGGTATGAGAGTTTGGCGAGCTGATTCAATCAAATCAGTGTGAATACATAAAGTATCACATACAAGGCTATCCGTGGGCTGGGTTATCGATTCTGGATTTTTATTATGTTCATTTATATCGGGAGTCATAGCAGGAACCTCCTTACATATGTTTATATGTTCATATGTAATTATAACAGAAATCGATTATTTATCAATACTTTCTAAAGACCTTCATAGGGTTAAAACAACAAAATAAAATACCGTATCCCGGCAATCCAAAATACAGTTTATTAGCTAAAATTAATTTTGGGTATGGTCTTTTTTCACTTCAAAACAAAATTGAAACACCGACCTTTAAAGTCGGTATTCCAATTATTTAAGAAGCTATGCTTTATTCATTATAGTAAATAGTAAATAAAACTATTGAACCTGATACATACCTTTGCTTTGCATGTATTGGAATATTCCTTCGCCATGTTCCTGTTCTTCCTTTTGAATATGGTTCAGGACTTGTCGGACATTAGTATCTCTAAATTCGAAAATTGCAGTATTATAGGCACCTGATACATACTTTTCCGTCATCAGCATATCTTTACAAAGTTTTGCATCTTCTTGATTGTAATTTCCTTGCATTTGACCTTGGCTGCCACCAGAGGCTTGTTGTTGCTGAGCCTGTTGCCCTTGCTTCTGTTGCCCTCCCATAGCAGGTATCTGCCCAGCTAGCATCTGATTAATAGAATTCAGGTGTTCTTGTTCCTGAGCTGAGTATGAAGTAAATAACTGCTTTAACTCAGCGTCTTGTGCTTGATTAGCATATTTTGCATATTTGTCGACGCAGCTTTCCTCGTGTTCTTTTTGATCCATTAACAGAGATTTCTCTTTTTGTGAAAATTGAATTGTCATATAAAGCACCTCCTTATTATGCTTTATATTGTTGTCGATAACTTTGATTCTATGCATGGATCGAGCTTTTTCTTAATAATCGGGTTTTCTTTACTAATACCTTCGATTTGATTATTCTTGTATTCGGTTAAACCCTAAATTTCTCAACGGCACTTTGCAGCTGATTAGCATTTTGCGCTAGAGATTGGGCAGTTGTGGCAACAATATGCATAGATGCTGAAACTTCCTTTGTTGAAGCCTCAATAGTTTCGGCTTTTTTGACCGACTCTTCAGAGACTTCCTTGACTCTATCAACATAGCGATTCATTTCTTCCATACTGCCCAGCATTTCTTCGCTGGAAGCAGCAATATCCGAAATATTGCCAGAAACATCTTTAGTCGCCTCGGCAATCACCCCTAACGCCTCCTGAGCCTCGCGTATTGATATTACACTATCTTTTACTTGCGAATCTGTGAGCATCATCCCCTTAACTGCCTGGCCGATACTTTTTTGAATTAGGGTTGTGATCTCTGTTACATCCCGCGTTGATGAGGCTACATCCTCGGCAAGTTTGTGGATTTCATCAGCTACCACAGCAAAGCCCTTGCCATGTTCGCCAGCCCGGGCAGCCTCAATAGCGGCATTAAGTGCTAAGAGATTAGTTTGACGGGCTACTTGCGCAATGGTTTCAGTGATCAAACCGATGCGATTTGATTGTTCGGCCAGCTCTTCAATGATCAGTACAGATTTGTTGACTGTTTGGTTGGTTTCAGCCATTGTCGTTACTATCTGGGAAAGCTTTACTAAGCCCTCTTCTGAATGCTGCTCAGATTTTACCGCTTCAAAAGCAACGGATGTAGCCTTTTCTGCAATCATTTGAGCGGCTTTTTCAAGTTCGATAACCATAACTTTCATCTGGTTTTGAGTTTGGGCTTGTTCTCGAGCCTCGCTGGCCATGTGGGTTGTATAATCGGCAACATCACTGTTGGTAGCTGTTACTTCCTCTGAACTGGCTGATAACTCCTCTGACGAAACAACCCAAGCTTTAGCCATCTCACGGATTTCATGAATCATGGCTCCAAAGTTAAGCATCATGTGGTTAAAAGCCTTTCCCAACTCAGCCACTTCACTCTTTGGGGAGAAACTAATTCTTTGGGTTAAGTCCCCCTGGGCTACCTGAATGATTTTTTCCTGCATAACATAAATAGGCTTCAGAAATTGAACATAGTTTTTCAATGAGGCAAATATCCCAATTACTATACCGGATACTAAAAAACACGAAAACAGTATGATTGAATTTGCGCGATTAAGATTCATAAGATAAGTAATTATAAGACCCATAACAGATACCATAGGAACCACTGTAACTAAAGTTTGACTTATATACTTCACCAAACTAATTGTCTGTTTGCGTTCAATCGTCTCACTAACGGCTTCCATACCAGAATACCTCCTTAGGTATAGACTCTATTCGCTGACAATTCATAACATATCAATTATGAATATTTTGTATATTCATTCAATCTTAACTCCTCTTTGTCTATGGGACGGATAAGAACTTCTACATTTTTGTCTTGTCGCCCGCTACATTAGCCCACCTTTTTCTTAAGTTGCTCCCAACCATAGACATAATGCAATTGTATGAAAAGTAAACCAGGATGTATTGCTTCACCACCCAGACTTGAAGCACTTGCATATACAGACTCAGCTGGGCTATGTCTAAGCATTTGCTTATTCAATTTGCCTCTAATTTCTTGACAACGTGCTTTCAAGTTATTGCTGGGTATACCATGTCCCGGCAAATATACCCTACTTGGTAAATTTTCTATCCTATTAAGGCTTTCCAGATAACTAGGCATCCCGCTTACTACAATCCCTTCTTGTTCCCATATTCCTGGGTAGGGAATCTCATCGGGTAGAAGCATATCCCCAGAAAATAAAACAGAGTCCTTAGCTGCGTAGAATGAAAGATGTCCTGCTGTATGACCTGGTGTAGGTATCACCTGCAAGAGACTATCTCCAGCCTGAATTGTTTGATAGGGTTCGAGCAAATTTACCTGATCGGGCAAGGCTGTAAAGGTTTGTAATCTTTTAGATATCTTAAGCATTCCTGGAATCACGTTTTCCGGCACTCCCCACTCTCGAGTTGCCCATTGATTAAGTCGGGTAAAGGCCTCCCCCTGAACAAAACTAGTCCACTCTTGGTAATCTCGTGCACCGGCAAATACGCTTGCTCCTTCCTGGGCCAAGGAGTTTGCTGCTCCGGCATGATCAACATGCCAATGGGAAATCAGGACTTGTTCTAGCTTCTTTATCCCAACCTTCTTCATTCCTGCATGAACCGCTTCAAGAACCTCGGGAGTATTAGTTCCGGCATCCAATAATGTAGGAATTTCTCCGGCAAATAAATACAAGTTAACTGCATCCACATTGATCGGAACGGGAATTTTCAACATAAACACATTATCAGCTACTTCTTTAATATTGATCATAACAAAAAACCTCCGGAAATGAATGAACATTCATTGTTATTGATTTAATAATGGAGTACAATTGAATAAGTAAGCAGTAAAGGATTCATAATCTAAGTGTATTCAGGCGCTATCCAAGTTTTAAAAAAAACGAAGAACTATTAGGAGGATTTTAATCAATGAATACAACTCTAACTTCCCTACAAGAAAGTCCTATTCAGTATCGGGTAGTCTGCGAGCGGTGTCACAAAACCTTATTTTATCAGGGTGAGGAAAAGGGCGAGACAATCTCCGTCCTTTGTGATAAATGTACTGAGGAAACTATTGAGCCCTATACCAACTGAACAAATCAAAAACAAAATATTTACATTAAAAGGCCATGTCCTACAGACTATGGCCTTTTGTGTTGGAACAACACCCGAGAGTACTCCCACTTCTTTCTTAAAAGTGTGAGTACTCTTTAAAGTTTAACTACATTTTGAAAATTAGTAGTTAACAGGGTAGCCCTCTTTTTCAATAATATATTTAGCAATCTCCTGGCGCATGCCAATCATATCAACGTTCGGCCGTTTAACAAGCTTACGCATTCCGGCCAAGACTGTGCTCAGAGAATCTCCCTTCTCCACGGCACACAGAACTTCTTTCGCTTGAATCTCAAGAATATTAAAGGCAGCATAGGCTCCTAAAGTAGCGGCCTTCTCGACAAATACTTTGTGCTCAGCGGAAACATCAAGAGTTTGGACTTTCTGAGCACGCAGAACGGCACTTTCCATAGCGTAGACTTGGTTGACCATCTCTGCCATTCCCGTTAAGACAAACTGATTGTCTTTTAAAGCCATACCTAAGTTTTGTGCTGCTAATCCTGCAGCCATTAAGCAAAGTTTCTTTGCTTTCTGAGTCATTTGGTTGAGTGCTTCTAAGCCTTCTGCATTTCCGCCCATTCCGACAGAAACCAAATCTCTGCTAACAGCTTGAGCTGCTTGGAGCAAAGGTAGTTCACCGGTCATAGCCCTTTTCAAAAGTGTGCCCGGGACAAGCAGGCGGTTGATTTCATTAGTTCCTTCAAATAGGCGATTAATACGAGAATCACGATACATACGTTCAATGGGATATTCCTTAATAAAACCGTATCCACCATGAATCTGAACCCCTTCGTCTACTGCAAAATCCAGCACTTCAGAGGCATAGACCTTGTTCAAAGAGCACTCGATAGCGTACTCTTCTAAGGCCTTACCGGCTTCCTTGCGGCAGTCACCTGTCAGATCAAGATCATGGAATCCGCTCTCCATCAAACCGGCTGTTCTGTAAACAACACTTTCTGCCATATATGCCCGAGTAGCAATTTCAGCAATCTTGTTCTGAATTGCTCCAAAAGTATTAAGTGCTACGCCAAATTGTTTACGCTCAGAAGCATATTTTAAAGCAGTCTCTAAAACGACTTGGACACTTCCGATGGCACCGGCAGCCAGCTTAAAGCGGCCAACATTCAAGATATTGAAAGCTACGACGTGACCACGTCCGAGTTCACCAACGACATTTTCCACAGGAACCATGACATCTTCTAAGATGACTTGACGGGTTGAAGATCCTTTAATACCCATTTTTTGCTCTTCAGGTCCCAGAGAAAAACCAGGATAGTCACGTTCTACAATGAAGTTTGTCATTTTTCCATCTACTTTAGCGTAGACCAAGAATACATCTGCAAACCCGGCATTAGTAATAAATTGTTTGGTACCGTTAAGTATATAGTGGGTTCCCTCTGGATTAAGAACAGCTGTAGCTTTGGCACCCAGGGCATCCGATCCTGAACCAGGTTCAGTCAAACAATAGGCAGCAACCTTTGAACCATTAGCAAGCCCGGGAAGATATTTTGCCTTTTGCTCAGGTGTACCAAAATAAACGATTGGTAAAGTTCCGATTCCCGTGTGAGCGGCATAAGCAACGGCAAAGGACCCTCCACGAGGAACCTCTTCGCCAACTACTACCGTCGCATATTTATCCATGGATAATCCTTCAAATTCCTCCGGAATTTCTAACCCCAGTAATCCCAATTCCCCTGCTTGACGCATAAACTCTCGAACAACACCATCTTTTTGCTCCTCCATCTCCTCAATCTTAGGAGCAACTTCTTTGGTCATAAAATTATGGGCCATTCTCTTCAGCTGCTTATGGTCTTCGTTGATCTCCTCACGTACAAATATTTGATCAGGAGCGACTTCAGTCAGTAAAAATCCGCCTCCGCGCAATGCTAATTCCATATAACATCCTCCTCTTAATCGAGGTACGAAGTTCGAGTCTCGAGGTTCGAATAGAGACGTTTAGTTTAAACGTCAAAACATTTAACCTGAATTTCCCGCCTTCGCACCACGTATCTTATCTTCAAACTTTAATAAAAATAGACTTCACTTTACCTGCTCCCAACTCCCGGAAGTAGCCAGACCGTCCTTCCCAGGTTCCCAGCCCACTCGCCCGTGAACAGGGCAATTTGCCCCATACTTTCACACTCCCCCGTTCCCAGCCCCGTCGCCAGAAACTAAGGGGCCAATTGCACAGTGAACACTTTAGTGAAGTTCACGCTAAAGCGAGTGCCGATGCTGAAGGCCCAATTGCGCCCAGGTTCACTCCCTTGAGCGACCCAGAGGTTGGCGCAATTCCTTCAGCATCCAACGAGCCAGTGAACGTAACGTGTGTAAACAGGGCAATTTGACCCTTACTTTCACAAGACCCCAATTTGCCCCTTACTTTCACAGACCCTATAGCAGCTCGAAAATCCCAGCTGCCCCCATACCGCCGCCGATACACATTGTCACCATGCCATACTTCAACTTCCGCTTAGTCATTTCACTTAAGAGTGTTGCTGTAAGCTTAGCACCGGTACAACCCAGTGGGTGTCCGAAAGCAATAGCTCCACCATTAACATTCACTTTTGCTGGATCTATCTCCAGAGTTTTTAGGATCGCCAGGGATTGAGAAGCAAAAGCCTCATTAAGCTCAAATAAATCGATTTGATCCAGGGTTAATCCCACTTGCTTTAAAACTTTAGGAATTGCCTTGATTGGACCGATACCCATCAATTCCGGTTCGACGCCGGCAACTGCATAGCCTCGCCAAACAGCAACAGGTTTTAGATCAAGGGCCTTAACTTTTTGTTCTGACATAAGCAGAGTCATTGCAGCACCATCACTGGTCTGAGACGAGTTCCCAGCCGTAACCGTACCTCCTGCTTTAAAGGCTGTTCTTAATTTAGCAAGGGACTCCGGAGTGGTCTCCGGACGAATTCCTTCATCTTTTGCGAACCACTTTTCACCGGGTTTTCCATACATGGGAAGCGGAATGGGTACTATCTCATCCTCAAAACGCCCGCTGCTTTGTGCTGCCCAAGCTTTTTGATGACTTGAAGCAGCAAAGGTATCTTGTTGCTCACGAGTTATCTCATATTTCATAGCCACATTCTCAGCGGTGATGCCCATTGAAACATAGGCCTGCGGAGCATGCTGAACCAAGTAGGGGTTCGGTGCCGGTTTAGCCCCACCCATTGGAACCATCGACATGCTTTCCGCTCCTCCGGCGATCATCGCATCTGCCTCGCCTAAGCGAATCCGATCGGCGGCCATGGAAATTGCCTGCAATCCGGAAGAGCAAAAACGATTGATAGTTACTCCAGCCACGTCAATCGGGAGGCCGGCGCGCAGTGTCATGATTCGGGCCATATTCATTCCCTGCTCTGCCTCAGGAAATGAGCAGCCTATAACGCAATCATCAATTTCTGCAGGATTAAATGATGGAACTCTTTTAAGAATATCCTGTATAACATAAGCACCTAAGTCATCCGGACGTACCTGAGCCAAGCCACCTTTGCCTGATTTGCCGATAGCCGTCCGCTTAGACTGGATAATAAAGGCTTCTTGCATGCTTTTCCCCCCCTAATTCCGTAACGGCTTGCCTTTGGCGAGCATATGGCGGATACGATCCTGGGTTTTCGGTTCGCCTACTAAACTCATAAAGGCTTCACGTTCAATATCTAAGAGATATTGCTCATCTACGAGCATTCCCGCCGGACGGTCTCCGCCGGTTATAGCATAAGCTACTTTCTTACCAATGTGCTGATCATATTCCGAGATATAATTTCCCTCACGCATTCCATACAAAGCCAATTCTAAAGTTGCTCGAACTCCGGGCCCACCAACTTTATATTTCTTGGGCAAATTAGGTCTGAAGCTGCGGGCTAAGTCAATGACTCTGGCCTTGGCATCCAAGATGACATGGTCAGGATTCATGCTGTAACGATCATCCGCCCGTAAGAAACCAAGCTGACGAGCCTTTTCTGCACTGTTAGAAACCTGAGCCATAGCCACTATTTCAAATCGTTTGGCAAAGAAATAATCCGGGGCTACCTGGATTCCTGGAAGAATACCTTCCATAGCTCGTATAGCCATTTCCTTAGTTCCGCCGCCGCCAGGGATTAAGCCAACCCCAACTTCAACTAAGCCCATGTAAGTTTCAGATGAAGCTTGAATAGCATGAGAATGCAGGCAAACTTCACATCCTCCGCCCAGGGTCATGCCAAAGGGAGCTGCTACGACAGGTTTTTTAGCATATTTCAAAGCCATGGTGCCGTTCTGGAATTGACGAACCATGTAATCGAGATCATCCCAGTTCTCTTCTTCTGCCTCCAGCAGAATCTGCATCAGGTTAGCACCTACGCAGAAATTCTTGCCTTGATTCCCGATAACCATGCCCAAATAGTTTTTATCGACTTCTTCTAATGACTTATGAATCATGGTCAAAATATCCGCACCTATGGAATTGCTGGGAGAGTGGAATTCTAAGCAAACTACCCCATCTCCCAAGTCAATCAGGCTTGCTCCGGCATTGCCTAAGATTTTCTTGCCATCTTTATGTGCTTGCTTCAGAGAAATCGCATAAGGACTTGAGGCTTTTTTGTGATACTCTCCAGCTTGGAAATAGGAGACTTCTCCGGATTCACTCTTTTGATAGAAACGTTCATTCCCTTTTGCCAGCAACTCTTCTACCAGAGGCGGCAAGGTTCCACCTTCGGCAATTACGCGATCAGCAATTGTTTTGACTCCCAAGGCATCCCAGATTTCAAAAGGACCCATTTGCCAATTAAAGCCCCAGCGCATGCCTTCGTCGATTCCGGAAATATTATCCGCAATGTCATTGGAGATGGTTGCTGCGTAAAGCAGAACCGGCTTTAAGACATTCCAAGCGAACTCTGCTCCTGCATCTTTGCCATTCACTAAGGTACGAATCTTTTCCGTTAAACCACCTGCAGCTTTGGCTTTTTCTAAAGAAGCAAATTTAACACTTTTCTTGGGAACATAGGTCATGGTATGGGGATCAAGGACTTCAACCACTTTACCTTGAGGTCCTTTAGACTTTTTGTAAAATCCTTGTTTAGTTTTATCTCCAAGCCAACCATTGGCCAGCATTGTTTGCATAAATTCCGGTAAGGTGAAATTATCTTTTTCGGCTGGCACCCCAACTGCTACGGTGTTAGCAGTATGGATAAAAGTATCTAAGCCGACGAGGTCAACTGTTCTAAAAGAAGCACTCTTTGGACGTCCCATTACAGGGCCAGTGAGAGCATCAACTTCATCCACGGATAAGCCGGACCGCAGCATTTCCTGAAGCGTAACAGCGAGACCAAAAACACCAATACGATTGGCAATAAAATTCGGAGTATCTTTTGCTACGACAACTCCCTTGCCTAGAACCCTTTCTCCGAACTCGGAAATAAAGGTCATTATTTCCGGATCTGTATTAGGTCCGGGAATGATTTCTAAGAGTTTCATATAACGGGGTGGGTTAAAGAAATGGGTGCCTAAGAAATAGCGAGTAAAGCTTTCGGGCAAATCACTCACCATAGCTTGTAACGAAATTCCCGAAGTATTTGAACTTACGATTGTTCCCGGGCGTACAATAGCAGCAATTTTCTTGAATAAATCCACCTTAATATCTAAACGTTCAACGACAACCTCGATCACCCAATCTACTTCGCTCAAGAGACCTAAATCGTCACTTAGGTTACCAACTTCAATGCGTTCTGCAAATTCTGGGACTAATAGTGGAGCGGGATTCATTTTTAATAACTTTGTCTTATTACCTTCTGCGATACTATTTCGTACCTTGGGATCCTCCAATGTCAATCCGGCTGCTTCTTCTTTAGCCGATAGTTTGGAAGGAACAATATCCAACAACAGGCTCGGGATTCCGGCATTGGCCAAGTGCGCTGCGATGGTGCTTCCCATCACCCCTGATCCTATTACCGCTACTTTATGAATCTGCATTTCCATCCTCCTCTCGTTTCGGTTCAACAGCACTTCTTTCTATTTGGTCTCACTTTTTCTTACCTGAAGTGCACCCTCAAATAAAGCTAGCATTGGCTCTATACCACTGGTTAAAGTCCGTGGACTTCGAGCCATAACCCAATCGGTTGTGGCCTCATCTAAGGATCCGAAGATCATTTGACGAGCTACGCGTGTATCGATTTTAGGAACCTCTCCACTCTGTATCCCTTGCTGGATCACCCCCTCAATAAGGTTGAAATAATCTGATACAGTACTATTAATGGGTAGCCGCACCCGCGGATCGGATTGCCTAAGCTCAAGTTGGGTCACGATTGCAACTGATCTGTTCTGCTCCATATAAGTAAAATGGGTTTTAACAATTGTCCTTAAGCGCGCTTCCGTCGTCTTACACTGGGAGAGTTCCCGGCTTACACCGGCAATGAAATCCCCCATGCGTTCCTGAAAAACTCGAATCAGAACATCTTCTTTACTTTTGAAGTATAAGTAGATCGTACCATCGGCGACTCCTGCTAAGCGGGCTATCTTGTTTACCTGACAATGGTGAAAGCCGGATTCTGCAAAAGCTTCAATGGCAGCATCGAGAATCCTTTGAAACTTACCCTCGCGCTGCGCGTCCATAGGACCTGCACCTCACCTCTTACTATTTGTAATGGAAATGAATGAATCACCATTCAGTGAGACTATCATATCATAGCCTCCTAAAAAAATAAATAGATTTTTCAGAACCTTGTACAAATTTTTTTCAAATCAGATCTTGTAGCTGCTATAAAAAAGGGATTCTGAACCAGATATAAAAACCAGTGCCATTTTAATCAATTAAAGTTATCACAGTAGTGCGTTACATAGTTAGGCACTCGCAAAATACTCATTCCAAAGATTTCAGATTACATATACTTTTCCGTAAGCCTAGAATAAAAGCACTGGAAATTGTATCCGCAGGGATGCAACAACCAATGCTTTTGTCAAATCTCTTCCTTATCAGAAGTGTATATGAAATATAGTGACTTTTAACGCCCAGGAACTACAACCTGAAAATCAGCTAATACTATTCATCTACTTTGCCCCTGGTGACAGCTTCGTTGAACCTAGGCCTAGTCTGCTACTCATTCTACTGGATTAGTCGAGCTACGACCTAAATAATTTGTTTGAATCTATAGATGAATTTATTATTTTCTACTTTTTCTTATAAAAAAGGAAATAAAAGAGATAGTTGCGCCGATAGCGATAGAAATGTTAAACCAAAAAGTCTGGGAATAACCTTTAGATCGTAATAAATTATAAGCTAATACTGAAAAGATAATTATTAAAAAACCCAGCCACTCAAAGATTTTGGTTCTTATCATATTGATATCCCTCCCATAACAACAAATAGGATGCATGATTAAATCTTCAAAATCAAGTTTGCGTTATGTTTCTATTATCTTATTTTTCGGTTCATGTTCCAATAATATCAGTTTATGATTCAATTAGTTAAGTGTTTTTGCCTATCTCAATAAATATTTAAGAAGAAGCGTCCAATTATGGTCGCTCCTTCTCTATTTTGTAATTTTTAATAATTGTAATCAGTATAATAGATGCGGTCTTCTACACCTCTGAAATTGGAGTAATTTGGGTCTGCGTAATAGTATGTTTCATCCATCCAATGGTTTAAATCATATTGATCCTGGTATTGGCGAACTATATACCATACATTTGGCGCATTTATTGAAATCAAATAAGACGCAATACTGGTAATTACTCCTGTTACTGGGCCTCCATAAATGCTTGCAAGTATACCTGCAACTAAAGATAACTTAGCAGTATCTATCGCATAGCTACTACGATACATATTAACTTGTTCCCACCATGCCGCAGCAAGTGAAGATGCATCTTCAACTTTTATATCATCCTTAATAGTACTTTTAATAGGTTTTAAATATTTAACCTCTTTTGTTTCTTGGTCGGTTATTTTGATTGTTCCATTTACAGATTCTATTTTTTGTTTACCTTCATCATTAGTAGAGAAGTATACGTATTTACCATTTTCTAAAATTGATTCAACATATTCTACTTCACCAGTTTCTAAGTTAGTGAATTTTATTTTTTGGTGTTCTTTGGTGTCATCAATAGTTTCCATTTCAAACCCATTTTTTTTCGTAATTTTTGATTCTGAGGCAAAAACACTTGTAGTAAATGACAGCATAAGAACAAGTGTTAAAACAACTGAGATTAGCTTTTTCATAATAATAAACCTCCCCTAAAATTTTTGAACAGAGAGCTTTTAAACATTGCTATTTTATTGATCCTCCTTTCAATAAATTTGTCCCCATTCACTATATAGAGATCTAGAACAGGGTAAAAGGTTACACCATATTTCATTTTTTTTGTTCAGGCAGGTTTTTGTAACGAGGCCTCGAATTATCTGTATAAGAAGGTGAGTAAAATAATGGAGTTATATCAGGAAAAAATGGATATGTTTGAAATTCTAGTTAAGCAAAATTATGAAAAAGTATACAAAACTATATACTTCTATACCAAAGATAAATATGTATCAGAAGATGCGGTTCAGCAGGCGTTTGCAATAGCCTATAGTAAACTAAATCAACTAAATTCTAAGGATAAATTTGCATCATGGGTTACTTCAATTGCCCTGAATGAGGCAAAACATATTTTAAAGAATAAAAATAATAAAAAGATCACATCAATAACAGATTTTCATATAGAACCTCTTTTATATAGTGAAGAAGACGATATTATTCTTAAAGAAGATGTAAATAATACTTTAACTAAATTAAAGCATCATGATAATCAATTCTTAGTCCTAAAGTACTATGCTGACTTAACCTTGCAGCAAATATCCGACTTATTAGGCATTAACCTATCGAATACCAAAGTAAGATTACATAGGGCAAAGGATGCATTTAGAAAACTAATAAATCAAGAAATTAATCAAAATCAGGAGGTGGATCTTCAATGGCCTTATCAGAAAAAGAACTTGAGCGAATAATTAAAAGTCATTTATCAAAAGAGTTAGATGCCGCTATTGAAGTTCCAAATATAGATGATCAGTGGCAGAAGATAAAGCAGCAGATATTAGAAACAGAAAGTATCCCAACAACAGCAAAACCTTTCTCAAATCGAAAAAGAATTGTTGTTGCGGCAACAATCCTCATTTCAATCGGTTCAATCAACTTCCTATACCCACATAATGCAAATGCTTTAGGTGGGAAGATAGGTGAGTTTTTTGCCTATATCGTTGGAAAAACAACGCAAAATCAAACTGAAACTTACAAACAGGTAAACGATCCAGATATGCCAAAGATAAAGAATCTAGGTTCTAATATAGAAAAAGAAGTTACTCTAGATCAAGCTCAGGCTGAGGTTCCATTTAAGTTAGCTATTCCTAGCTATCTCCCCACTGAAACTAATGTTGGACGAGTTACACTTACATCGCTAGGTGCAGACGTTTATGAGATTTCTATTGAATATAATTTTAGTGATAAAGTAATTGTTTTAAGACAACAAAATAGTGCTAATGGAACTTCACGTGGATCTTTATATGATACGGACGATACGGTTACAAAAGATTTAATAGTTAATGGTAGCCCGGCTATGTTATTTGCAAGTAAGAACGGACTCAATACATTGAATTGGCAAATACGAGGTCTTTTGCTACAAATTACAGGAGAAATAGCAGAAGAAGAAATAATAAAAATCGGAAATTCTATCAAATAGAAATACCACGGTTTATTCAACCGTGGTTTGAGGTAGGGAGATTGCTTTTAGTTCATAGATTTAGTAGTGATTGAACAACTATTGAATATATAGTGCTTCTGAGTAGGATTGACCACTTTCACTCATGGTGCCGGTTAACGAAGTATGTTGTGCATATACCCTATAATACCCACTTGATACACTTAATTGCTCCCCACCAGATATAAAAGATGAATTGGATTTAGAGTAACTATAGCTATCAACTGTACGCCATGTGCCGCTAGATAAATATTGTAAGTTTAACTTTAACCCTATTTGCTTAACTGGATTGTAGGTTGAAGTTGATCCCGATATGTTTATTGTACCATTGCCGTTATTAACTATTTTACATTGTCCTCCTGAAATGGTTTCGTAGGCTGCTGGTTTTACTATGCCACTTGCGCTTTCCGTACTTACCACAGCCCCTAGCGCAACTTGGCACCCAAGTGCCATAAAGATAGTTAAAAGTACAGGTATAAGTTTTTTCATTGTATATTGCCCCTTTCATTATTCTAAAATATAGAGTATAAAAGGAGGGTAAAAGGTTACAAGTAATTAAATCTTTAAGCTTTTTATTTTTAATCACTGCACAATATTTTTCTGACAATATGGTCTATTGCAGAAACAAGGGTATTTTTAAGAATGGCGTCTGTCGGTTCTTGATTCTTGACAAACATTTATGCTGTCGTATGATTACTATATAAACCCCGAAGAGTGATCTGCGATCTTTTTAACACTAGCCAGTGAAAGGATGAATAGGTTGAAAGTAAGGATTTTCAGTTCCCCGGATTCTCGTCTCTTAGAAAAGGAAGTCAACCAATGGTTAGAGAATAATAATTGGATCAAGGTGCTTAATATTACCCAGAGCACCGGAGCGTCCACTGTTCTCTCGATTTGGTATGATGAACCCAATGTGCCGATTCTCGGCTAAGAGCTGTTTCTTACGACCAAAAGGGATTGTCGCCTAGCTACTTTAAAGTGGTTAGCGACGATCCCTTTTAGTTAGGAAGATTGGAAACTATTCATGATTATCGACTAGAGTGAGATACTAATCCACAGTTAATCTGAACTGAGATGAATGAGGTACAAATAATGGGCGACCACATCATAATTGATTATCAGTTATTATTATTCCTAATTTTCTCCCTGGGAAGTTTTGTTTTCGTTGGATTCATTGTTTACATGATGGTGAAAGCCAGTCAGTTTCTCAAGCGTAAAGCGCTCAATGATAAAGAAGTCTTACAGAAGATGGACGAACTGATTAAGCTCCTGCAACTATCTGACAAGAGAGTCTAAAACCCCATAGAAGCTAATCCTGAGAGAACTCATTCAGCTCAAGCCACTAAACTTGATAAACAAGTAGGGGGCCATTCAAAAGCACTTTAAAGACAAGTAATTAGCCACTTCCCTATATATCTATTAACCCGCATCAAAATCCAATTTATTAGGAAATACTAAGACAACTAAGCAAGGATTCTTGCATTTCCAAAAGGATGGTGTTTATGAAGGTTTCACTTTTTGCAACCTGCCTTACGAATGCCTTGTACCCTGATGTGGATCTAACAATGGCCAAAATACTAAAACATTTAGGCCATACCGTTGACGTACCTGAAGGACAAGTCTGTTGCGGACAAATAGCTTTTAATTCGGGCTATGTTGATGATGCCCGAGAGGTTGCCCGAACTCTGATCGATTCTTTTGAACGCAGCGAAGTAGTAGTAGGCCCCAGCGGTTCCTGTATCGCCATGATTCATCACTATTACCCTACTTTATTTGAGAACGAACCTGCTTACCTTAAAAAGGTGGAAGACCTGATCCATAAAAGTTATGAATTCACCCAGTTTGTTGTCGATGTCTTGAAGAAACCGGATCTGGGAGCACACTACAAAGCTAAAGCCACTTACCATCCCTCTTGCCATGCCACAAGGCTCTTAGGAATTGGAGAGGCGCCTCTAAAATTGCTTCAACACGTAAAAGGGCTAGAACTGCTCCCGTTACCTGAAGCCCGGCTTTGCTGCGGGTTTGGAGGTACTTTCTCCGTTAAAATGCCCAAGATCTCAGAGGCAATGGTTGCTGAAAAGGCACAGCATGTTCTGGATTCCGGAGCAGATATTCTCCTGGGGCTTGACATGGGCTGTCTAATGAATATTTCCGGTTACTTGGAGAAGATTAACAAGCCCGTCAAGACTATGCACATCATTCAGTTACTCGGGGAGGGGATGAAATCATGACCATGTACAACCAAACCACCGATGAAAGGGTGGATAAGGCCCTCGCCAATAGCTTTTTACGACAAGCCACTCGCCGGGCCACTGATCGTTTAAGAAACAATAAGTATAAGGCAGCTGACGAACTGGGAAATTGGGAAGAATGGCGGGCAGCGGGTGAAGCAATTCGCAAAAATGTCATCTCTAATCTCGATTATTATTTGAATCAACTCATCGAACAAATGGAAAAACGAGGAGTTCATGTGCATCTGGCGAAAACTCCGGCAGACGCTGTGGCCGTGGTACGTAAGATAGTTCGTGAGCATAATGCCAAAAATGTCCTCAAATCAAAATCCATGATCTCTGAAGAAATCCACCTTAATCATGCTTTAGAGGAGGATGGTGTGGAGGTTGTCGAAACAGATTTAGGAGAGTACATCATCCAAATTGCCAGCGAACCCCCTTCCCATATCATTGTGCCGGCAATGCATAAAACCCGCCAACAAGTTGCTGATTTATTCGAGCCTATCGCCGGTCATGCCTTAAGCTCTGACACCCCTACCCTCACTCGATTCGTACGCACCCAAATGAGGGAAAAGTTTCTCCGGGGAGATATTGGAATCACCGGCTGTAACTTTGCCGTAGCCAGTACAGGGAGCATTGTGATGGTGACTAACGAAGGAAATGGGAGAATGGTCAGTACTCTTCCCCGAGTTCAGATTACCCTCATGGGCATGGAGCGTATCGTACCTTCCTTTCGGGAGTTAGACATCTTACTTAATCTACTTGCTCGCAGTGCCACAGGACAGCGTCTCTCAAGTTATACAACCATCCTTACTCCCCCCAAGGATAAAGCAGACCCAGACGGCCCAGAAGAATATCACCTGGTAATTCTGGATCATAACCGTTCCGAGATTTTGGGGGATAAACTCTTCCGCTCATCCTTAAACTGTATACGCTGCGGAGCATGCTTCAATGTATGCCCAGTCTATCGGCAACTTGGCGGACATGCTTATGGTTCTGTCTATTCCGGGCCAATTGGCTCAGTGATCACGCCTTTATTGGAGAAAGACTGGAAAAAGTGGGGGCATCTGCCCTATTTCTCTTCCTTATGCGGAGCTTGTTCAGAAGCCTGTCCCGTCCGCATCCCTCTCCACGATCTCTTAGTCAAGCTAAGAATGCGCAAAACCCAGAGCGGTCACACTCCTCAAGTTGAGCGCCAGATTTTTAAAGCTTATCGTTATTTCTTCACTCGTGAGAAAACCCTGCGCCGAGCACTTCGGCTGGGCGCGCGTCTGCAGTGGCCCTTTGTCCGAAATCAGAGAATTACCGGCGGCCCGCCGCCACTTTCCAACTGGACCAATAGCCGCACTCTGCCAATGGTGGCACCTAAACCCTTTATGCAACTATGGGCTGATTTAAAGAATAAGAGGTGAACGCAATGAGCAATACCAGTGATTTTATCAGTAACTTGGCAGCAAAACTGGGGCGGCCTACCCCTACTGAGCCTCCTCCGCAAGTTGAACTCTCTGTACCTCAGTATCGGTTATCCAACACAGCAGAACGAGTCTCAATTTTTATGCAGAATTGGCAAGCCCTTGGAGGTAAAGGAGCCATCGTTAGATCTGCCGACGAAACTCTTCAGTGTCTCAAAGAATGGTTCGGTGAGCAGCCGATTGCTTGGTTTAAGGAGAATTCTCAAGCTCTACTGGCCTGGGATACACTCCCCACCGTCGCTGAGTCAGCCTTTTCTTCCTTGAATTGGCCTCTTACTCGTTATAGTCAATCAGCCTTTGATCCTCACCACCGCTACTCCATCGCAGCCAATGCCGAACTTGGAATTACCGGTTCTGATTGGGGAATCTCACTTTCCGGCACAGTTGTAGTGAAAAGTGATCCTTTCAGAGGCCGGGCCATAAGTTTGCTTCCCCCCAGGCATCTTTCCTTCATCGAAAGTACCAAGATACAGGACAACCTCTTCAATGTCCTTGAAGAGGTTGCCGCTTTAGGAAGTCCACCCGCTGCTATTGAAATGATCTCAGGCCCCAGCCGCACCTCGGATATTGAGATGGATCTATCCATTGGCGTACACGGACCGATTGAAGTCTATGTCATAGTTATCGACCATTAGACGAAATACTCAACTTGAGCTAAGGGGAAGTAGTTCTTAACCTGCTCCAGAAAAAACTCTTTCATCTCGATCATTTCTTCCGGTTGATAGAGATACTTTCCGTAACCAAACTGACCATATTTAAACTTGCGTTCTTCCTCGTTCATAGGTAAGGATGATTTCGGGAAGATATCTAAGATATTTGTCTTAGCCCTCGCAGTAAAGCGATGAGAGATAAATTCCAGGGATAATTGTTGAGCAGACCAACCGGAGGGAGCCCTTTTTACCAGTTCTTCAGCTGACCGTTCCATAAGCTTTTGATACGCTTCCTGCCAGCCCGGAAATCGGAAAATCGGAGCGATAATAAAGCCTAAGGGATAGTCAGCTTTTAAAACTTTACCCGCGGCAATAATCCGCTGCTCCGGAGCAGGAGTTCCGTGTTCATACTTCTCCACAACCTCATCACAATTCAAACTAAAGCGAAAGCGGGTATGTCCTTCATGTTTAGCATCAAGCAAGCTTTGAATATCTGTGTACTTTGTGACAAAGCGAAAACGTCCGTTAGTCTCCCGTCCGAAGAATTCAATGGCTCGCTTTAAAGACCCGGTATAACGCTCCACCGGAACCGGATCAGAGGTTGCCGCTCCTTCAAACTGAGTAATCTCCGGAAGTCGCTCCTCTATCAGTTTGGCGGCAATATCTAAAATCTCTTCTAAATTCACATAGACTCTGATATAAGGCTTTTTCCCTAGGGTAGTAGCCAGATAGCAGTATTCACACATACCAGGACAGCTGGTGACCAGAGGCAGTTGATAATGAGCAGAGGGTTTACAGGATTGAAACTTCTCGCTGCGACGGACGCCGATCACTAATGTCCTCTTGGCCTCGCCATATTGGGCAGCAGGAGTATCCCCGGGAATTCCGGTTATACGATTATGAGAGGAAGTAGGTTTGATCGGCACTCCTTGGCTCCGAAACTGTTCTACTAAGGATTTTCCTAGGGGATAATCCAGGGCACTTGGCTCGTAAAAGACCCGGGTAGGTCTGAATTCTAGCGACATTTTTCTTCACCTCAGGCTTAGGTTACCCTAAGAGCGCCCAACTAAAACTTACCGGACTTAAAAATTGAAACAAAAAGCCAAAGTAACATCAGCCCGGCCATGGCAGCACCAATCTCAATCACAGAGATCTGCCAAAACATAATCGGCTCCTGGCCCAAGGCAGATGCTACAATAATCCCCGCCATCACAATGCTAAAGGACAATAATACAATACTAAACGAAATCTGATTTGTAATTCGATCCAATTTTCGCAGAAAAACATCCAGCTCCGGGACACTGACTTCCAGGCGAATACGCCCTCGCACTAGATTCCCCATCAAATCCTTCATTTGTTTAGGCAGCTCTACCAGAAGATCACCATAATCCGAGACATTATGCCATAGCCTGCCGGCAATAGTACTTGGCCTGTAGCGTTCCTTTAAAAGCTGAATCCCAAAAGGTTCTGCCATGTCCATAATACTCAGCTGAGGATCTAACTTTTCCACAATCCCTTCAAGAATAAGCAGGCATTTGGCAACCATGGTAAAATCCGAAGGAATGCGAATCTGATGGCGAAAGGCAACCTCAAAAAGATCGCTGATCGCTTCTCCCAGGCTAATCCGACTCATAGGGACATCCATATACTTTTCTCGCAATTCATCCACATCATTACTCAGCAAAAGTAAATTAACATCCTCCGGAACGATGCCGATGCGCAAGACTGCCTTAATCATAGCTTCTGTGTTCTGACGCATCATGGCAATAATTAAGGAAGCAAAATTATGTTTCATATCTAAAGTAAGTCTTCCAACCATGCCAAAATCAATGAAAGAAATAACTCCCCCCTTCAGGAGAAATATATTCCCGGGATGAGGGTCGGCATGAAAAAAACCTGCAATTAAAATCTGATGAAAAAGCGCCTGGACGAGCTTTTCTGCCAAAATTTTATGATCATACCCATTCTGCTCCAGAGCTTCAAACTGATTAAGCCTCAAGCCCTCTACAAATTCCAAGGTAAGTACTTTTCGAGTGGAATAATCCCAATAAATCGAAGGGATGTGAACACCTTTATTATTTTTAAACTGCTTAGCTATCTTCTCCGCATTTCTGCCTTCTATGGAATAATCCAACTCGTTGCGCAATGACTTAGCAAATTCTTCTACCACATCTCGCAGTTGAAGACGTTCCATTCGTTTCATACGGTGTTCTGCCAATGTGGCTAGGTCAAGAAGTATCTCCAGGTCAGTTTCAATCATTGTTTTGATGCGGGGCCGCTGCACCTTAACCGCAACCTGCTCTCCGGTAGATCTGAGACGAGCACGATGTACCTGTCCAATTGACGCCGCAGCAATTACTGTTTTATCAAAGGATGAGAAGATATCAGATAGAGGTGAGCCTAATTCTTCCTCAATAATAGTCGTTACTTCCTCGAAGGAGAAGGACGGGACATTTTCTTGCAACTTTTCCAGTTCACAAAGTATTTCCTGGGGGAAGATATCAGCTCGGGTGCTGGCAATCTGACCGATTTTTATGTATGTAGGACCTAATTCTTCAATAACTAAGCGTATCCTCTCTCCTATTGACAGCGGATCTATCTCTTCTGTGTCTGTGAAAAGTCGCTTAGGTAAAGAAAGCATATGTAAAAGCCCCATCTCCTCCACAAAAAAACCAAAACCGTGGCGAGCTAAGACCTTAGCAACATCTCGATAGCGCTTAATATGGCGTATTCTTTTCCCAATCATAAGAATTCGTCCCCTTTATTCTTAGTGCGTGATTCATAGGTGCAGAATATATAGAGGGCCTGAATTATTCAGGCCCTAAAATTTTCCCAACTGAGTCCCGCTCTCCGGGTGTTTTACCGATTCTAATTACTGTTTATTTTCGAGCTCTTGAATTCGCTTTTCCAAACGCTCCAGATCAGCTTTGTTAGGAATATTGAGATCTTTAAGCACTTTTTCTAATTGCTCATGAATTCGAGCATTCAGTTGCTTATGCTCAGCTTCCCCCTTCTCTAACAGCTCATTGATTAGATCCTTGGATTCAGCAGTTGACACTTCACCTTTTTTAACCAATTCATCTACTAGCTTTTCAATTTGTTCTTTACTTACTACCGCTAGTCCTAAACCCAAGGACAAGCCCTTTTTGATAAGGTCTTTCACAACCACATCTCCTCCTTACTTTTTGAACCTTATTTGAATTATTATTCCTTTTATTATAACTCTTAATATCTTTATTACACTAATGATTGTTTACAAAAATGGTATAACTTATTTATTAGTTCTTGAAATAATATTTAAATGGACTCATTTCAATTGTCTTATAATCCAACATCTACCAAGGACAAGCTGATAATTATCAGTTATACTAAGGAAACAACTTAAGTCAGCGCATATGGTTGTGAGTCAGCCTAATCCCTTCACCCAGTTTAGTTGGAATCAAAGTACTAAATTAAGAATACGGTCGGCCCTCTCACCCATGTAACCATATACAAAGTCCTGTACAAAAACGAATCAATTAAAATTGAAATGGAAGGAATGAACTGTGTGAAAACTTTAAAAAACAATAAATGGTGGTCTCTGATTCTAGTCCCCATCTTTTCTACATCTTTGTTTGTGACTATTCTCACAGCCGCACCTTTAACAATCACTGAAAAAATGGATACAGAAGAAATTCAAACTATAGCCGTCTCGACAACAGAAGTGCCAAAGAATGCAGCTGAACAACAACCAACCTCAGAACCTCAATCAACTGTTAACACCCCAAATCCAAATACCCCTACTTCAATTTCCAGTTCTACACCGGCACCGACAAGTACTCCAGTCAAGACAGCTCAGCCACAGACAAGCAGATCGACTAGTACCAGCAGTACTACCAGTAAAACTACTGCTGCCAAAGCAACCACTCAACCCACAAAAGCCAGTGCCATTATATCAACCGGCAAACAATACCTGGGGGTAAAATATGTCTATGGTGGTACTACGCCGGCAGGATTTGACTGTTCAGGTTTCGTCCAATATGTTTTTGCTAAGCATGGAATTACTTTGCCTAGGGTTTCTAGGGATCAGTATAAAATTGGAACCTCCGTCTCCTATAGTAATCTACAACCGGGAGATTTAGTATTCTTCTCATTGGCTAAAAACGGAGTCGTAGACCATGAGGGTATTTATATTGGGAACGGTCAATTTATTAATGCCGCAAGTTCTAAAGGGGTTACGATCTATACTTTGGGAACCTATTGGCAATCCGCCTACGTCGGAGCAAAACGAGTATTGTAATCTTGGAGTAAGGTTATCCTTACCTTACAACAGAATAATCTTAAAGCGGGTGTATAACTTTTAATATGTTATACACCCGCTTTCGTAATACGGTAATAAGTATTTCCCTGCTATTAGTCCCTTAACGGTGGGGAGACATGCACTCTAAAATTATGATTCCAGTTTTGAATTACCGCTACTTCAATCAGAGTAGCTAAGTTTCGTCCCGGTCGCACAGGGATTAAAATTTCTGGAACCGAAATTCCTAAAATCTGTCTTGTTTTAGGTGGTTCAAGTCCAATTCGGTCATAATCCTTATCTTGCTGCCATTCTTCTAAATGCACAATAAAATTAATGACTTTTTCTTCTCTCACTGAACCCGCCCCAAAAAGAGTGGTTACATCAAGTATTCCTAAGCCCCGCACTTCAAGCTGATTTCGAATTCGTTTAGGAGCAGTACCCAACAATCTTTCTTCGTCCACTCGGCGAACTTTGACGACATCAGCGGCCACTAATAAATGGCCTCTCTTTATAAGCTCTAAAGCTGCCTCGCTTTTTCCAATGCCTCTCTCCCCGGTGATCATTAATCCTACTCCATAAACATCAACTAACACCCCCTGAACATTGGTACTGGGAGCCAACTGATTAATTAGGTAACGAATTAGCAGGTAAAATAGTTGAGTTGAAGAGCGAGGAGTTGTTAAAAGAGGAATCTTCCGTTCACTAGCTAACTCGATAAACTCTAGTGGAATTGTTAAACCGCGGGTAATAATAACACAAGGTACTTCCGAAAGCATAACTTGAGAGAGTTTTGAACGACGTACTGAATCATCAAATTGCTGAAGTAGTCCTAATTCAGTTCTGCCGTATACTTGAATACGCTGAGGTGTCAAGTGTTCTAAATATCCGGCTAATTCAGCACTCGGACGTTTCAAGCTATATTCCGTAATTTCCTTGTCCAATCCCACATGCCCTGCTAAGACCTCAAAATTAAATTTTTCCACTAACTGGTTTACCGTAAGCAATATAAACCCTCTTTCCTAAAGGGAGGCAGTCCCTCTGTTTTTTCTTATAGTTTGCTACTATAGTCATCTATTATAAACTATTTCCGTAAATCTCGCCTCTTTTTGGTGATATTGATTATTTACAATACCCCCTTGTTGCCCTTATTCTAAGGTAAGATCATATTCATTACTTTCCCTTAAAGCCGTCGTATAGAGGAGGTAGAACTTTGAAGAAACAAGCTGTAGTGATAAACCCTAAGGATAATGTTGCCACAGTTGTAGCTGACTTATCAGCTAATTCAACTGTCCATTTTTTCATTGATCACACTGAACACGCACTTACACTCCTGGAAGACATTCCTCTCGGGCACAAAATTGCTATTCAAGAAATACAGGCCGGACAAGATATCATCAAATATGCTGAAAGCATTGGGGCTGCCACTGAATTAATCCAGCCAGGCCGGCATGTTCACGTCCACAATATGGAAAGTCTTCGTGGACGCAAGGATAAGTAAAGCAAAGTTAGATAACTTCCGAAGTGAAGGATCATTGATCTTAGGAGGCTGTATACATGGAGATTCTAGGTTATCGACGTCCCGATGGCAAAGTAGGAATACGTAATCATATTTTAATAATCCCTACATCCGTCTGTGCAAGCACCGTTGCTGCAAATATCGCCCGCCAAATCCCCGATGCCGTTGCCCTTCCCAATCAACACGGCTGCTGTCAAATAGGCCCAGATCACCTGCAAACCCTTCGAACCCTTGTTGGGTTTGGCAAGAATCCAAATGTCGCAGCAGTTTTAGTAGTTGGCTTAGGCTGTGAGGGAATACCTATACAGGAAACCGCCGCAGAAATAGCAGCCTCCGGAAAACCGATTGAAGTGGTGATTATCCAGGAAATTGGCGGCACTTTAAAAGCTGAAGCCGAAGGCTTACGTAAAGCCAGTGAATTAGTACGTCAAGTCTCTCATCAGCAACCGGCAAAAGTTGATATCAGTGAGTTAAGTTTAGCCATTGAATGCGGGGGATCAGACTTCACTTCAGGCCTCGCTTCAAACCCTGCAGTAGGAATCGCTGCCGATCTGTTAGTTGCAGCCGGGGGCAATGTCATGCTGTCCGAAACCACCGAATTTATTGGTGCAGAACATGTTCTGGCCCGTCGCGCCAAGACTCCGGAAGTTGCGGAAAAGCTATTCAAAATAGTCCATGACTGTGAAGAACGCGCCAAGTATTTGAATATCGACATTCGTGACGGTCAACCTACACCGGGCAATATTGCCGGCGGTATTACTTCAATAGAAGAAAAGTCCTTAGGTTGTATCTATAAAGCCGGTCATGCTCCCATCCAAGACGTCCTTCAGTACGGAGAAATCCCCAAGGGAAAAGGTCTGTATGTTATGGACACCCCCGGTCAAGATATTGAATCTATAACGGGAATGCTAGCCGGAGGCGCTACCATTGTAATCTTTACCACAGGCCGAGGAACTCCCACCGGTTCCCCCATAGCCCCTGTTATTAAGATCACAGCGAATCCACGGACATTTGAGCTAATGGAAGACAACATTGACCTAGATGCATCTCCTATTATCTCTGGTGAAGAAACCATTGAGCAAGTCGGAAATCGAATATTTGAAGAGATTATTTCTGTGTCAAATGGACGCCGAACCAAAGCGGAGAGCTTAGGCTATAAAGAATTTGGAATTTACAAGATTGCTCCGACCTATTAAACAGGTTACTCTTTATCACCCCCTACTTAAAGAATATTCTAACATCTTTAGGCTCTTTTTTACAATGGTACTTTAAGTAAGTCAAGTTCTTATAGCTTCAGATGTATCTCATCCTCACCGCTAAAGTTGTTCTATGTACCCTCACCCGGGTTTCATCACTGGATGCTTTCGTACTTGTAGAAGGTGAGTCTTACGGCTGGCAATCATCGGATAAATAAATAAAGCCAGCTGAAAGTAGTATCTACTTCCTCAGCTGGCTCTTAATTAACCGCGAATACTATCTAAGGTCTGCTTAATCTCTACTAGGAATTGCTCCGTACTGACTGTTTTCTTATTAGGAAGTTCGGAGATCAGCGCCAAGTCCTTTGTCATAATCCCCGATTCAATAGTTTTCAAGGAAGCCTCCTCCAATTGATTCGCAAATTCAACCAGCTCATTCAAGCCGTCAAGTTCTCCCCGCTTTCTCAAGGCCCCGGACCAAGCAAAGATCGTCGCCATGGAGTTTGTCGAGGTTTCCTCACCTTTCAGATGTTTGTAATAATGCCGGGTTACAGTGCCATGGGCTGCTTCATACTCAAAATTTCCCTCCGGGGAAACTAATACTGAGGTCATCATTGCCAAGCTACCAAAAGCCGTAGCTATCATATCTGACATGACATCACCATCGTAGTTTTTGCAGGCCCATATGTACCCTCCCTCAGAACGAATCACGCGAGCAACTGCATCATCAATTAGGGTATAGAAGTACTCTATCTGGGCCTCTTCAAATTTCTCCTTATACTCCCGGTCATAAATATCTTGAAAAATATCTTTAAAGGTGTGGTCATACTGCTTTGAAATCGTATCTTTAGTAGAAAACCATAAATCCTGCTTCAAATCCAGGGCATAATTAAAACAGGAGCGGGCAAAGCTTTCGATTGAACTATCAAGATTGTGCATTCCCATGAGAACACCCTTATCTTTATATTCAAAAATCGTTTGACGAGACACTTCCCCTTTTTCATTGGTGAATACCAGCTCGGCCTTACCCGGCTCGCTTACTCTATACTCTACATTTCTATAGACATCTCCATAAGCATGACGTGCAATAATAATAGGTTTTTTCCAGGTAGGCACCAATGGTCGAATACCTTCGGCAATAATAGGCGCTCGAAACACCGTTCCATCAAGAATCGCTCTAATGGTGCCATTAGGGCTTTTCCACATTTCCTTAAGATTATACTCTTCTACTCTTTGAGCATTCGGAGTAATTGTCGCACACTTTACAGCAACGCCATATTTCTGGGTAGCTTTCGCTGAATCAATAGTTATTTGATCCTCTGTGTCATCCCGTTTCCGCAAACCAAGATCAAAGTACTCTGTTTTTAAATCAATGTAGGGTTGTAATAAGATTTCTTTAATGGATTTCCAGATGATTCTAGTCATCTCATCTCCATCCATTTCAACTAACGGGGTCTTCATCTGAATTTTCTGCACGGTTCTGTTTCCTCCTTAGTATACCTCCTTGAATATCTAGGACTGATCCTAAAATCCAATGTTTTTATACTTCGACAATCAAAAGGTTTTCTCCTGTCCCTAAACCCCTTTTGGCAGCAGTTATACAGCATACAACAATATGCTCAAAAGTGCCTAGCATTGGCAAGTGTTATCAACTAGCATTAGCAATGTACTCATTATTATTCCCTTCGTTGAATACCCTAAGAAGAGAACTCAACTACTTTTTTCCTAGACTTAAGTAAGAGCCAGCTATATTAATCGACTCAAACGATTAAATTCTACGATTATCTACATAATTCAATTGATTTTTTGAGCCTAGCAAGATATTCTATACATTATATAAGTATGTCTTTATTTTGTTGTGACAAAATGACATATATTCATTCACCGCACTGAGAAGGGAGTATTATACCACTATGGAACTCTTAAAAAACAAGATTCGTGATACTGCAAGAATTAGCGAGGATCGAATAATTCAAGTAGATAATTTTTTAAATCATCAATTGGATATTTCCTTATTCAACGAAATAGGTAAGGAATTCAAACGGAGGTTTGCTGATAAAGAAATAACAAAAATTATCACAATCGAAACCTCTGGCATCGCTATTGCCTGTATAACCGCTCAATATTTCGACAATATACCCGTAGTTTTTGCCAAAAAACATGCCGGCCTCAATATGAACCCTGATGTTTACGAGGCCAAGGTTTTTTCTTACACAAAGAATCAGGAATATACCATTAAAGTATCCAAAGCCTTCCTGTCTGCTAATGATAAAGTCTTAATCATCGATGATTTTCTGGCAAGCGGCAGCGCACTCTTGGGGTTGGTTAGTTTAGTTAATCAAAGCGGTGCGGAAATAGGTGGAGTAGGGATTGTCATTGAAAAAACCTTTCAAGGCGGCCGAAAAGTCGTTGAAGAAAAAGGGGTTCAGATAGAATCGTTAGCGATGATTGACGCGTTGAAAGATGGTCAAGTTTTTTTCAAATAACCTTGGACAAGTTAACACTGGGCTAAGCCTAAGGAAGCAAAGTTAGAAATAGCTTTGCTCCTTTTATTTCATAAACTCAATTTCAGAAAACCGTTAGGAAAATTATTTTCTTGCCGTAGATTAACTTAACTCAACAACATAAAAATTACGTCTTTGTTAAGACTAAATAGTATGTTTCTAGAGTAAGTAAATTCAGGAGGAAAACAATGAATTCTAAGCACATTAAGTTTCTAATAGCACCTGTAATAAGTCTAGTATTAGTTGCTACAGTCTTAACTACAAATCTTATTGCTCAAACACCATTCAGTAGAACAAATATCCCAGCACAAGTTAAGGTAACTGCAGCCTCACTCAATGTAAGATCAGGACCCTCCGTTGACAAAATTAAAGTCGGAATACTGTATAAAGATCAAATAGTAGATTGCATTGGCAAGATTGGTTCTTGGTGGGTTGTGCACTTAGAAAATGACACTGTAGGATTAATTTCAGCTAATTATGCTAAGGCCTATTATCCGCCTACTCCCGCCCCAGAACCAATGCCGACTCCTCCCCCTGCTCCTACTCCTGCTCCTACTCCGGCTCCAGCTCCTACTCCGGCTCCTGCTCCAGCTCCGGCTCCGGCTCCAGAGCCAACCCCTGAAAAGCCGACTATCGGAACAGAAGAACAAAAGATGCTTGATTTAATTAACCAAGAGCGCTCAAAAGTAGGGGTCAAACCTTTAAGCGCAGATATTGAGCTGATGAAAGTTGCTAAGCTAAAAGCAGAGGACATGGTGGATAACAATTATTTTTCCCACACTTCTCCTACTTACGGTTCTCCCTTTGATATGTTAAATAAATTTAGGATTACCTATAAGAGTGCTGCCGAAAATATTGCCGGGAATTCATCTGTAGAAGCCGCTCATAATGCTCTAATGCAATCTGAAGGACACCGTAAGAATATCTTGAATGCCAGCTTTAACTATATAGGTATAGGCATAGTACCCAGCCCTGTCTATGGAAAAGTTTTTGTACAAATGTTTGTTGGACGATAAGAATGTATGGAGACCATCAACTAAGGCGTAGACAACAATGTCTACGCCTCAGTTCTTTAAGTCTTTTCTATGCTTTTTCATAGGATCCAGACCTCACATTTATAATTTAGATTCTGGAATATTCCAGACAAATAAGCCTGTCTTTACTTGCTTTTGATCAGACCGATTAATTGCATTAAAGTCTTAATTTTTGTCCATTAGTCTTAAACCACAATTTCCACACTGTGTAGTCCCGCATATAATCCTCAACCCTTTGCCAGAACTGTTTGGAATGATTAAGATAAGTCAAGTGGGCCAATTCATGAATTATAATGTAATCAATCGCTGTATCTGGGGCCATAATAATTCGCCAATTCAAATTAATATTACCTTTACTTGAACAGCTTCCCCAACTGGTTTTTTGATCCTTGAGCCGAAAATCCTTATAGGATACCTGCATTTGTTTGGCATGCCAATCTAGTCTCTCCTTTAGAACCTTGCGGGCTTGAGCTTTATACCACGATATCAAAGCCGTCTTAATATTCAATTCAGCATCCTGTTGGGGTAAATCTTGAGGTAAATTGACGACAAGAAGCTGTTCCTCTAGACAAACTCTCATCATTTTCCCAGTATGCCTCTTAAGTTTTAATTCGATTCTATTCCCGCGATACAAGAAGTACTCCCCATCGATATACTTAGCCGGCGGTTTCAGGGCGGCTTGTTTAGCCAGCCAATGTTTTAGAATCCATTCTTGCTTAGAAGCTAACAAGTCATTTAGTTGCTTAAGAGATACATTGGCAGGAGCTGAAATACGAACTCTGTCATCAAAAATACTAAGAGTTATTCTTCGATAACGTGAACTCCTGCGCTCTTCATAGGGAATAGAGTAATTGTTAATTGTCAGTGTAGTCATTACCGATTCTACCCTCCTCTTTCAGGAGTTCTTTTAAGTAGGCTGATTGATGTGTTAATCAATCTATACAATTTGATAGCAGCCGCAAGCGCTAACCTGGTATCAACACTCTCCAGTGATACTCCAAGAATCTCTTCAATACGTCGTTTGCGGAAAACCAATGTTTTATAGTGTATATATAATCTGTTAGCAGCATCTTTCAAGTTGTTGCTTTGCAGAATCTCTTCTAAGGTAATCAATAAATCGGACCCTTTTTCTTTGTCATAATCTATTATACAACCTATCATTTTTCGAACAAAATCTGACGAATAATCTTGTTCATAGATTAACGACAATATCTGGAATAAACCAACATCCTTATAATGAAAGATTCCGCCATCCTTGTGCATTTGACATTGGGCTGAAATAAGCGTGTTCCAGGCCTCTTTATAACTATTTTTTATACAGTCAATACCTGAATGGAAATCACTTATCCCAATTGAAATAGTCAGACCAGGCTCAGCATTGCTTAAAAATGCTTTGAGTTCGGATGCTGTCAAAATACTACTTTGAGTCAAATCTTTAGGAGTATTGCTAGCGTTAATCAAATTACCTTCCCACAACACTCCAATCTTGTCGCAATTATTCCAGACCAAATAGTTAGTATTATTACTAATCAGATAAATAAGTCGATTCACCATCTGCTTAGAATGGTCATTTATTCGCTGATCCTTTTGATCTTTATCGCTATGTCCAAGGACATTGATCAAGAAACAACATAAAGAACCCCGGAAATTAATCTTCAATTTTTCAGCCATTCCAAGGGTTTTTTCAGTTAAGCTTATGTTTCCACTAAGAATATCATTAATAAAGTCACTTTTACGCTGCAGTTCATAGGTAAATTTCAACATGCGCTCAACTTCATAGCGCTCGGTTATGTCAGATACAACAACAACTGCGGTCTTCTTCCCATTTACTTGATATTGCATCGGAGCTGTACGCCCCTCAAAATAGCGCTTCACTGACCCAATATCCATTTCGCGAATCATGCTTCGATTCTCCCCAGTTGCAATAACCAGTCGGATATCTTCAAGCATTAAATCCGCTAGCTCAGCGGGAAATAGTTCGTGGAATGTACAACCCACCATTTCTAGGTTAGGCATAAGAGTATGCTTCTTATTACCAAAGACCTCAATATATCGCCCATCCTCATCAACAATTGCGCTCACATCAGGAATTGCTCGGGCAAAGTCTTTTAACTTGTTCTTACTTTCAATAATCCGGTCTTCGGCTTCTTTATATTTAGTTATATCAGAAATTGTACCTACCGCCCGAATCGGTTCAAATTGCTCATTATAAATAAATCTCCCAATTGACCTTACCCAAAGATATGAGCCATTTTTGTGCTGCAGGCGATATTCCAGATCAAATTGATCAGTCTTGCCTTCTTCACATAAGCGTATTGCTTCAGCTATTTTTTCGCTGTCTTCGACGTGCCAACGACTTCTCCATTCTTCTAGTTCGTCAGTTATCTCATTCTCTTCATAGCCCAAAATTGCCTTGCATCGTTTGTCTATATAATTACTATTATTGACCAAGTCGTAATCCCAAACACCTGCTCCCGTTGCCTCAAGTACCAACTCTAAACGCTCATTGTGATCTTTCAGTTCTTTCTGAGTCTGAGTTTTATCCGTTATGTGAGATTGATTTATAGTATTATGCTCAATTGCCCTAGTCATATTTTTACCCCTCTTGACGGCATCTACATTTAGCACTATGATTCGACATTTAATACCTAATACCTTTTAGCTGTTAGCAAGTTATTTAAAACAATATTGAAAATTTAAATAGTCATAATCTTCCTGCCTAAAGCAAAAAATGAGAATGGAGGTTAATCCATTCTCATTTCTCATCTATAACAGTCACCTATTTGCACTCGTTCTGAAGTTGATTTAACAAAGCCACAACCTCTTCGGATGCTTGAGTCATTTCAACTAGAATCTGTTCGACCTTTTCCATATTCCCTTTTTCATACTCTAGAGCAGCTTGGCGGGCAAAACTATGAACTTTTTCGTGGGGAGACTCCAGACGTTTAAGCGAGGTCAAGCTGCTAAGTTTCTGGGTATCAAGACTATCTACCCATTTACCTAGCCGACATTCATGATGATCGCCAACCTCACTTGCCTTGATATTCTCAAACCCCAATATCATATTATAGATTCGCCAAGTCCAAAGGAGATGATCGGTTTTGCACAGTTCCAAAGCCTGATGTGTGTCCAGTTCAGGAATTCTTGTAATCTCCCGAAGCCTTATTTTTTGCAATGATTTGCTGATATTATAAATTCCTTGACCCGTCTTCTTGGCAATCTGATTGATCTCTTCTGATGCCTTAGAAGTTCCTGTTATACTTCTGGAGGACTCCTCAATTGATGCACTTTGCTCTTCACTGCCGGCAGCAATACTATGTATATCTTGAGTTACCGCATTGAAGCTTTGAATGATACTTTGCATTGATTCTGCAGACTCCTGCATAACTGCCTTTCCATTCTGCATAGTCTGAGAAAGGGCTTGAATTTTATTGGTAGTTTCTATAGAATTACTGCTTAATGCAGAAATTTTGCGACTAATATCTGAGACGGAGCCTTTTGTATACTCTGCCAATTTACGCACTTCATCTGCAACAACTGCAAATCCTCGTCCATGTTCAGCGGCACGGGCTGCCTCAATAGCAGCATTAAGAGCCAAAAGGTTGGTTTGATCAGCAACTCCAGAGATTACCCCTACAATTTGCTCTATCTCCTCCATTGAACTTAACACTTCTTGAACTTTCTGACTTACTATTCCAAACTCATCAAAAGACAGTTCTACAAATTGAATGGCCTGTTCAATTTTTTCTCCACTAGAGGCAGCCGCCCTTGTAGCTTGTTCAACAAATTCCGAAGAGTTCGTTGACGATTCTGCAACCTCATTGGCTGCCGCACCTAATTGTTCAGCTTGTTCGGAAAGATTTGCAAGTTGAATAGTCTGTTCATTTAATTGCATTAGCATCTCACGAATAGATGTCATACTGGTAAGGTCTTGAACCGTTTTATCGAGCTCTTCCAAGGATAGCTTAATAGCCCCTTGGCGTTCAGCCATGACTCGATTTATGATTTCCACAATAGGGTGTATTGGGCTAGACGAATGGATGTCAACATTCAGCTTACTGTTAAAATCATATTCCCTTAAACTCTGATAAAATTTCTCGCAATCTTTTTCGTAATCTTTATGTTGTCCCTTACGTGATTCATTCGGCATTTTGCGAAATAAAAACAACTCTGGCACCTCACTACCCAATTTTTTTATATTATTCTAGTAGAAAAATTACGACATGAATTCTACTATATTATAATTAATAAAGAAAATACTATCTATTATCTCAGAGAGATACATTATTCGACAATTGTTAACGTTTTCTTGTCCCGAAGGGATAAGAAAAGAACCCCAAGGCGTGCCTGGGGTTCTATATAGGCAAATAAATGAACCTAAATATCCTACAGCTTATTTTTTCCGGGCAGCTGACCCCTCGGTCCAGTAGGTAAAAGTGCTCGTCCGTATAAAGGATTGAGAACGCCTGCTGCCGAGGCATACCAGGCGCAGGCAGCGGTAATTAAACCAAATACCCCTCCGGGAACGCTGGATATAATTCCGAATTCTGCTAAATCTAACAGAATAAAGGTCACTTCGAGACAGGCAAAAACTGCGACTAAAGCATTACTAATTCTAAAAGTTCCGATTAACATGTAGGTATTGAAGACTGTAAAGGCTATCAAATACAGCCCGATTGCTTCATGCCCAAAAGAACCGAAATTTAGAACATCTAGTGTCTCAAGAAGTACCGTAGTACTTAATCCTATCCAAAATGCACCATAGGTTGTAAATGCTGTAGCACCAAAAGTATTGTTCTTTTTGAATTCCCACATCCCAGCTAAGACTTGACACATTCCTCCATAAAACAGACCTAGGGGAACAAACAAAGCCCCCATCTCACTAGGAACAAAGTGAGCATTCGACATACTAAGAATAAAGGTTGTGAGTGCAAAGGCTGCTAACCCCAGGGGCCCTGGGTCAGCTATTGAACTTTCTCTGATTTCCATTACTTCTTTAATAAGATACCCTCTCCTTCAATTAACCCTGAAAATTTTTTTGCCATCTTTCATTGGCTTCTATTTTTACCTCGCACAGTTTATCACAACATTACAGATTCATCTACAATTCGATATTTTTATCATTTTTCTTTTCTTTCATATTTTTAGCTAATCTTAAACCATTGCTCTAATTCGGTAATAACTAAGCGTTAACCCAAAAGCAGAAGCAGAGATAAAATGCGATATACCTGCCGGCAAAGTCCGGTCTTTTAGATGTGGTATTTCGAATCCAATTGCTAAACCGTATAAGAAAAACCAAACCAAAACGCTAAAAACCCAGCCCTTAAACAAGAGTTTATGCTTATTGACTATTAGGTAAAAAAAGAGAATGCCAATAAATCCCGAGAAAAAAACTTGCGCTATCTGAGCAAAAATTAATTCCCCTATCCCAGACTGTAGTCTACCGAATACAACTATAGAAGCCCAATCAAACAATCGTTCTTTATGGAATCCAATCAGATACAATGTCCAATCAATAAGATTCATGACAATTGCCCCAAGCACCCCTCCGATAAATCCTTGGTAAACTCTATCTTTCAAAATATCATCCCTCCTTGATGTGAGATATTATAGCCTGGATATTAATAAATATTCTAGTTTTACATAGAAATGGACAGGTAAAGCTTTGGGCTTCTTTCCCCAAAGCTTTACCTGTCCATTATTCATAGCAAGCTGTTTTAACCCTTGCCTTTGTGTAATTAACTTAAATTCTGTTGATTTTGGCTTTGTTGGAAAGCTTGCTGTCTCCGATTCATTTCTTCCTGTGTCATATTTTGATTAAGCTGTTGGGCATTTTGGAACTGTTGAGATTGTACCTGCTGTGAACCTTGGTTCATATCTTTTGAATCAAAGCTTTCAGCTTTTTGCATACCATCTTGAGCCTGTTGAGCTTGTTGTTCAAATTTTTGGGCCTCTTGTTGATTGTTAATATCCATTAATATTACCTCCTAAGTTCTAATTCTCAATGCTATTATTATCCAAAATCACTGATGTTATGTAAGCACTAATCACTCTAATGGAAAAGAATACCCTCACATCACATTTATGATATGAAGGTATCCTTCTTTAGCCTCTTTTTAAATTATTCTTAAACATAGGGTCAACTTACCAAATCAGCTTACATGTCCTCTTGTATGCAATATATACAATTTTTCCTTCTTAAGCTTTAATATCTAAGTTTGCTCCTAAGAAAGGCTGAATAGATGTCTCCATGGCCTTAGTCATGCCACCATCCATCGCAATGATTGATTCACTCTGATTAGCAGCAACATCCATGGCCATTTTCATAACCGCTAGACTGGATTGTTCTTGAACTTTATTTTGATTAAGGATAATTGACATGGCAGCTATGTCCAAACTTGTTCCCTCCTTATAATAATTAATGAGCATCAAGCCAAAAAGTTCGGCTTTGTTCATCTAAATCTAGAATTTCCTGCTGAAATTTATGGATCTTCGCGTTAACCAAATCAATTTGCTTCTTACTAAGTTTATAATCTCTGGCAAACTCAGCAAGTTCTTTCATTTTGCGGAGTTTTGCTTCAATTTCATCCAATTTCTCGATTCGCAGTTTCGCCCATTCCAGTTTTAAAGTTAAGTAATCATCATTGCTCAGTACAAGCACCTCGTTTTTAGAAAAACACCATCTTTGGTATAACGAATAACCAGCACATAGATCCCTTGTTTTTGGCAGGTGCCTCTGGTTTGTTTTGAGAAAGTGTTTCTCTAATTATAGCTTATTTTATCTGGCTTTCACATAGTAACAAGATTAAAGTTTAGCCATTTGAGACTGTAAAGCCACTAAAAATAATGGCTTTAATCCTTCTAGGGGGCCAACTATTAGAAGCAAACAGGCGGAACCCTGATTTAATTCCTACCAACCTAAACAGGACATTTCCCTGTGGGTTCATTCCAAATTTTCGTTTAGCTTATTTGTGTTTTACGCTTTTTCCAAAGCTTTTTCTTCTTACTACCCGTGACCAATTCAACTCGAAAACCTTTCCTGCTTTGCCGAACTGTAGCAGCCATAAACCCAAAAAACATTAACGACCACACCCCACTGGTGACGACTATCCCCAAAATTATTCGTAATGATGTGGTCCAGAGAAGCGGCCTGCTCAAAAGATAAAGAACATAGCTTAACCCTGATAAAAAACCTCCTTTAAAGGTTACCGGCGGAAGATCCCTAAGCATGACTATTAGCTCTTCAGGTAGAAACACATAGATCAGACCTAAGGCTAACAAGAGGATAAAAAACAGGTTAATGAGATACATAAACAAGGAGGCACCCGGAGAAATACGCTGTTGTGGAGTGTCTGGATTATAGCGACAATTGTTGATGGAATAAAAGAGACCAATGGCGCTTGATCCCAAAGACAGTAGCACAGCTCCAAATGCCAGGGCAAAGATCAAACTTGTCGAAACCCCTATAGCTAAGGCAGTGCCAACTAACAAAGTTTCCATTAACAATAATGTCGGCAGAATAGCTGCCAATAATTTCCCCCAGACCACAGGCCAACCGGCAAGGGGAACACTATTCAACAGCCAGTCTGATTCTCCTTCTCTGCCAAAAGACTGCAATGCCAAATTCCCACTGAACATAACTGTGTACATGATTAATACAGTTATCAAAGAAGCTTGGCTGGATTTTACCTGAGAAAAAAGAAATTGCCCAACAAAAAACAGCATGATGATTAAGGGCACTAAATAACCGAACCATTCACGCGTATCACGCTTCATGGAAAGCAAATCTTTCTTAGCCACCGCCCACATTCCAAACCAGGGCGGAGCAGTATGGCTGACTTCTTTTTCGAATAGAGAGTATGAAACAAGCTCTCGTTGAGGATGGACTTTTCCTTGCTCTGCAGAAATCCCTTTTCGGCGCCGTCTGCCACCTTCGCCTTGGCTAAGGGAAATAAATCCCCGGCGAAAACCCCGTTCGACCAGATTAAAGGCAAGGAGAAAAAGAAGTACTCCGACAACCATTATTAGTAAACTCCAACCCAATCCAGCAATAAAGTCCCCGGATATCCCTGAAACTAAGGCAAGTGAACCCCACCCCCATGGAAAGTAGTCCATAATCCCCAGCATTTGCTCCTGCCCGGCTATCCAGGCACCCAGATTCAATTCTTCCTCGCTGTTAATTAACATATTGGGAATTTGAAAAACTATTGCTATCAAAATTCCTGCCAAAGCCCCGATAAAACCTACAGCTTCTTTGCTTCGATGGGGGGGGACAATTCTCATGATCAACAGATTAATCAGCTCAGCAATTGCCGTACCCAATGCCCAAATTCCAAGACCCACCAAGGCGACGAGAATGTAAAATGATGCTCCCGCTTGAAAGAGCAATCCATAAAAAACCCCGGGTAAGAAGGCAAATAACAATGCCGTCAGAAAATTACTTCCAACAACAGCTAATGATTTGACGGCAAAAACAGCTTTAATTGAGACCGGCGCCATAAACAAAAGCTCTAAATCCTCGGACATATAAAGGGCTGCAAAAGCAGCAGTAATTCCGAAAAAAACCTGACTTGCTAATCCACCCATAAATAACAGTGAAAGAAACCCTTTAACCGTCTGAGGAGGCATTGTTTTCAAAGCACCATAAGCAAAATAGCCTAAGGAGCTAAGCAAAGCGATTAGTCCTAATACCAGAACAGCCATACCCAGTAAGGCACCAATTGGCCGATGCCTCATCTTATTCCAACTAACACGCATTTGGTTTTTAAGCAGCAAGACGAAATCTTGTCTAAAGGATTGACCCGCTGGGGGATCTGCCAAAGGTGGGGGTAAAATTATTTTCATTGGTTTAACCCTCCTCTAGGCTTTTAATAAGTTCAGCGTTTTCATGACCACCTGTCAGCTCCAGGAAGATATCTTCCAAGCTTTCTCCTCCATGCCCCACCTTCCGGCGAAGTTCTTCGGGGCTTCCTTGAGCAATGAGTTGACCTTCCTTCAGAATCGCGACACGATGACACATTCTCTCGGCAATTTCCAAAATATGAGTAGAGACAAAAACTGCCGCCCCCTGCCTGGCCATCTCCTGCAATACATCCTTCAACAGGCGGGCACTTGCCGGGTCAAGACCTACAGTAGGCTCATCAAGAAGAATCACTTTAGGCTGATGGATAAGCGCTGAAGCTAACACTACTTTCTGGCGCATACCATGAGAGTATCCTTCTAACAATTCATCAGCCCGGCCTTTGAGCCCAAACAACTCCAGCAGTTGGTCAGCTCTTTCCTTCATTACATTTTTAGGTACACGATAAAGTGCAGAAATAAGGTACAAGAACTCTCGTGCCGAAAGCTTACCATATAACTTAGGCTGATCTGGCACATAAGCCATCAGCGCTTTGGCTTGGGTAGGCTGCTTGCTGATTTCATAATTGCCAATATAAGCTTCTCCTTCACTGGGATCCAGGAGGCCCGTTAGCATTTTAATGGTTGTTGTTTTACCGGCACCATTCGGCCCCAGAAATCCGAATATCTCACCGCTTTTAACTTCCAGATTAAGGCCTTTAACGACAGACACAGGGCCATACCGTTTGGTTAATTGATTCGTTTTAATTAAGACTTCTTCCATTGATAGCGCCCCTTTGAGTTATTCTAGTGTTAGTATGGTATATATTTTAGTTCAATAATCACAAATTCCTTATTATTATTTCGAGATTACTTGCCTTAATCCTCTATTAGATCCAAATTCAAGAAATAGATCGATTTTCAAAGTAGACGAATAAATAAGGCATGTCGGCAAACGCTATAGTCTAGGACTTTAATGTATGGATCAGGAAATACTATTCAAAGGAGATCGACATGCTGGAGCAGTTAGAACATCGGGATATCACACATCTGACTGACCTCATTGCCTGGGCTAACGAAAACGCTACTCAGAAAAAGCGCCTTTTTCTCATAGAAAATCTTGCCCCTCTTGTCATGGGAATAAAACCTTCAGTACTTATGAACGTGTCCTATAATGATGAAGTGGACTGGAGTAAATTCAAGATTCTATTTACTCGTCCTAAGGCACTGGAGATTAGAGAAATTCGGAAACTTAATGGACAGCTTCAAGTAATGTTTTATCAAAAGGATCTCTTGGATTCCGTATTGAGTCAAAGAGCTATTCAACAATTCCTGCGATCTTTAAGCTATCCAACCCAATATTCATTAGACAACTATTTGCAAGTCTTGAAGGATAGGATCGTATCAGGTAAATTCCCTCATGAAATCGGGGTTTTCTTAGGCTATCCGTTAAAAGACGTTTTAGGGTTCATGGGACTTCAACCCCTTCCTTATACAAGGACACAAGGGTGGCGGATTTATGGGGAGGAAAGACCTTCAAATGAAGTCTATGAAAGCTACCGAAAAGCTCGTCGTATGATGAGAGCACTAGCCGAGCATATTGATCATGACGGACAAAAGAATGCCATAAGAAAGTGAGTGTTAAGGATGAATTACAAATGTCCCTACTGCCATACTGTCCACAGCGGAATAGAGTGGGACTCAGTCACCTTAAAAGAATTGGGGCAAAATAAAATCAACGATTTTAGTGACAATGACATTGAATCAATCGAAATGAGTATCCCAGGGTATCACTACATATGCCCTAGTTGCGGTGCAGACACTACAATCAGCGAGATTAGAAGCGTATAACTCTGTAAAAACAATTCTTGTAGACAAAAACCTTTGTTATTATCTTTAGTTAGATAAGCAAAGGTTTTTAATATTAATATGGAGATTTTCTTATCATGCTTTTGGCACTTTATAATCTGCCTATGGAACTGGTAATATTTCATGGCGTCAAATATTATTATAGCATTCGCTCATCGATAACCCACTAAGAATTAAAGCTCCCAAATCTATCCTTTCTGATCAAGAAAATCATCTCTTGAAGTGCATTGGCAAGCCCGACCAAAAAAGATTTAAAACTTTTTAGAAAAACCCTTGACTTTTATAATAATTATAATATAATAATAAATGTAAAGAGCGCAAGCGATTAACACACAATAAAGATAAAAACATTTAAAAAGGAGAGGAATTTAATAATGAAAAAATTTGTATGCGGTATCTGCGGTTACATCCATGAGGGAAATGAGGCTCCTGACAATTGCCCACAATGTAAGGCTCAAAAAGATAAGTTTTCAGAAAAAGTCGAAGGAGTCCTGCAATGGGCTGATGAGCATAAAGTAGGAATAGCTCAAGGAGTAGACCCGGAAGTCATCGAAGGTTTAAGAGCTAATTTCGTTGGCGAATGTACAGAAGTTGGTATGTACCTAGCTATGAGCCGTCAAGCGGATAGAGAAGGTTTTCCCGAAGTTGCTGAAGCTTACAAACGAATTGCCTGGGAAGAAGCCGAGCATGCCGCCAAATTTGCTGAACTACTAGGTGAAGTTGTGGATGCTGACACCAAGAAAAATCTTCAGGTACGAGTTGATGCAGAATATGGAGCAACTCAAGGAAAGAAAGATCTTGCTACTTTAGCTAAAAAGCTCAATTTAGATGCAATTCATGATACTGTTCATGAAATGTGTAAAGATGAAGCACGACATGGCAAAGCGTTTAAAGGATTGCTCGACCGTTATTTCAAATAATAGTATAGTTGTTTTACAAAAGCACGCCGAAATAAATATTCGGCGTGCTTACTTATGCTTTGACCTGGTAAGTCTGATTATCTCCTAAACAACCACTTATCCATGAGTTGTAGTCATTCCTGTTTGTCTGGTATGCTTAGGCTCTTTTCCTAATCTCTTTTCCTAATCAATGAGACGATTTCTCGTATTTTGGCTTTATCCTTAAATCCAGCGCTTTCAACCCCACTGCTAATGTCCACTCCAAAGGGATCGACAGTCTTTATGGCCTGCAAAACATTAGTGCAGTTTAAGCCACCGGCCAGAAAAAATGGGGCTTTGACTCCCTCGATAATTGTCCAATCAAATGTTTCTCCCGTTCCCCCTGGGCTTTTATCGGAATAGGTATCAAACAAGAGGTATTTGCAGTCCATTGTCTCCACTGCCTTAAGATCAGATTGGGAACGCACTCGGACTGCTTTGATAACCGGTTTTAAGCTTTTCGCCCTAAGTTGTTCGATATAGGTCTTATTTTCCTTGCCATGAAGTTGGATCAGATCAATGATACCCTTGGAACAGATATCTAGGATATAGTGAATGCTCTCATCCACAAAAACCCCTACGGTTTGGATTTCTTTATCGAGAAGATTCTTCAAACTATAAGCCTTTTGCGGTGTAATCTTACGTTTACTCTCAGCAAACACAAAGCCCACGTAGTCTGGTCTCACCTCATTAACCGCCTCTATGTCACACTCTCTGGTTAGTCCGCATATTTTTATTTTGGTCACCAGGCAAATCACCCCTTAACTCTTAACGCCTAACCCTTTAGCTCCCTCATAACTTCAGCCTTATTATCACTTCTCATAAATGCTTCGCCAATCAATACGGCATTGACCTTACTTTGGCCCAGCATTTTTATATCCTCTATTGTTTGAATCCCACTTTCCGAGACAAGTATCACTTCTTTCGGTACCAGATGCCGGAGGGAGATGGTTGTTTGCAAATCAACTTCAAATGTCTTTAAGTTCCGATTATTAATACCGATAATTCTGGCACCGGCTTGCAGAGCTGACTTAATCTCCGCTTCAGTATGGGTTTCTACCAGGGCTGAGAGACCTAAACTATCAGAAATCCGGATATATTCCCGTAGTTTGTTCGTATCAAGTAAGCTGCAGATTAACAGAACTGCCGCCGCACCAATGATTTTCGCCTCATAAATTTGGTAACTATCAATCACAAAATCTTTGCGGAGTAGAGGTATTTTCACTCGATCTTTAATTTCTGTTAAATATTTATCACTGCCCAAGAAGAATTTTGGTTCTGTCAGTACAGAAATTGCGTTCGCGCCGGCTTTTTCATATTCCTCAGCTATACCTACATAATCAAAGGACCCACTAATTATCCCCTTAGACGGGGAGGCTTTTTTCACCTCGCAAATGAAAGCAATGTCTGGATTGACTAGTCCTTTTTCAAAGGCAAAAGGCTTTTCAGACTTAATAGCCAGGGCTGCTTCCCTTATCTCCTCAAATGACTTACTTGCTCTTAATGTTTTGACTCTTTCAATGGTATAGAGGGCAATTTCATCCAGTATCATAGCACTACCTCATTAGACAGAGTAATAAATTTTTCCAACTGTGCTTTTGCTTTTCCACTGTCGATAATTTCTGCGGCCAGCCTGACACAATCGCGGAGAGTCCTATGACTATGAAACATATACAGACAGAGGGCAGTGTTTAGTAAGACAATGTCCCGCTTAGGGCCCTTTTGTCCATTTAAGATATCCCGGGCAATTTGAGCGTTTTCTTCAGGATTTCCTCCCACAAGCTCTGCGGGTGAACACTTTGTAAATCCTAATTGTTCCGGGTCAAGAAAGAAGCTGTTTAACCTCCCTGCAAAGACTTCACAAACAGTGGTTGTGCTGCATAAGGTAACCTCATCCAGACCGTCATGTCCATGCACTACCATAGCTCTCTTTACCCCCAGATTTAAAAGCACTCTGGCTAAAGGCTCCACTAAATTTTCGTCATAAACCCCCAGCAGTTGAGTATTGGCTCCGGCAGGGTTTGCTAAGGGGCCTAAGATATTGAAGAGAGTTCTAATGGCTAATTCCCGCCGAACCGGTGCTGCGTATTTCATGGAGGCATGGTATGTGGGAGCAAACATGAAGCATAAGCCAATCTTGCGCAGTATTTCTTCGCTCTTTTCTGCGCTGATGTCAATCTTGACACCTAAAGCTTCCAATAAATCCGCACTTCCGCATTTGCTGGAGACAGATCGTCCTCCGTGTTTAGCAACAGGCACTCCGGCAGCAGATACGATCAGAGCACTTATTGTAGAGATATTAAAAGTATTAGCTTCGTCTCCCCCGGTTCCCACAATATCCAGGACATCCATTTCTGTTTTGAGCTTTGTGCACTTTTCGCGCATGACCATGGCACTGGCTGTAATTTCCTCGATACTTTCCCCTTTCATTCTCATAGCTGTCAGAAATGATCCTATTTGGGCATTGGTAGCCTCGCCGTTCATGATTTGCTCCATAACAGCTTTCGTGGTTTCCAGATCCAAATCTTGTCCGTTAACTATTTTATAGATAGCGTTTGTAATCATTATTCTCTGCCCCCTAGGCCAAGAAAGTTGGCTATAATTACTTTCCCTTTGGGTGTCAGGATAGATTCCGGATGAAACTGGACGCCATAAACTTCATAATCCCGATGTTTAACCCCCATAATTTCACCATTCTTATCCTCTGCGATCACTAAAAGCTCATCCGGAATACCCGATTTTTCGGCAATTAGGGAGTGATATCTGGCTGCTTCGATGATCGGAGGCAGGCCTCTGAAAATCTCATTGCCATTGGCGATGTGGATTGTGCTCTTTTTGCCGTGCATAACCTTCCGGGCGTGAATTATTCTGGCTCCAAAGGCCTCGCAGATCGCTTGGTGACCCAAACATACTCCCAGGATTGGGGTGCTTTCTTTTAGCTGACTAACAACTTCCTCACAGATCCCTGCTTCAGCAGGAAAACCCGGACCGGGTGAAATAACGATGTGGGTGGGTTTTAAGGCCTTTATTTCCTGAACACTAAGCTCATCATTGCGCACTACTTTTATATCCTCATCTATTTCTCCGATTAGTTGAAAGAGATTATAGGAAAAGCTGTCATAGTTGTCGATTAATAAAATCATTAATCCATCACCTCCTGAGAGAGCTTCAGGGCGTTTATCACTGCCAGGGCTTTATTTTCACACTCGAGACTTTCGTTTTCCGGTACACTGTCTGCAACGATACCTGCTCCAGCCTGCACGTATACTTTATCCTCTTTTTTTACAGCCATTCTGATAGCGATACAAGTGTCCATGTTTCCGGAAAAGTCGATATAGCCTATAGCGCCACCATAGATTCCCCGGCGAGTATTCTCTAGTTCGTCGATGATCTCACAGGCCCGGATTTTCGGAGCTCCGGAAAGAGTCCCGGCTGGCAGAACCGACATAATCGCATCCATGGCGTCTTTGTCCTCTCTTATCTCGCTGTTCACTTCAGAAGCAATATGCATAACATGGGAGAAGCGTAAAATTTTAAGATAGCTGTTCACTTTGACACTGCCAAATTTGCTGATCCGGCCTAAATCGTTTCTCCCCAAATCGACTAACATGTTGTGCTCACTAAGTTCTTTTTCATCCTCCATCAATTCCTGCTCAATCTGTTTATCTTCTTCCTCAGTAGCTCCTCTGGGCCTGGTTCCGGCTAAGGGAAAAGTAGCCAATTTTCCATTTTGAAGCTTGACCAGAGTTTCCGGCGATGTCCCGGCTATCTCAATATCTTTGGTTTTAATAAAAAACATATAGGGAGAAGGATTCGTCGTTCTCAATACTCTGTAGGTATCCATCAGGCTGCCAGTCATTTCAGCTTTAAAACGCCTGGACAATACTACTTGGAAGATATCCCCATCAATGATATACTCTTGCGCTTTTCTGACCATCTCTTGATATTCACTTCGCGTGATATCCGGTTGAATCTCCGACTTTAAGACAGGCTTATTAAGGACTTCAGTAACGTTTTGCTTAATTAATTTAATAATGTTATCGATTTCAAAGCTGGCTTTGCGATAACCTTCTTCTAAAGCATCTGTTCGAATATTAATGATGATATTGATCTTTTGTTTCAAGTGATCATAGGCAATGACCTTATCAAAAAGCATTAATTCCAGGTCATTAAAGTGATCTTCATCCCTGTTTTTAGGTTGCAGGGTCTTTTCGAAGTATTTGATATAATCATAAGCAAAATAGCCCACAAATCCGCCAGTAAAGGGTGGTAAAAAGTCAAAGCTGGGGGATTTATACTGGGCCAAGATTTCCCTGACGACTGTGGTTGGGTCTGATCCCCTGAGCTTAATAATCGTTCCATTGTCAATTTCGATATTATTATCCTTGCAAGTTACCTGAGTCACTGGGTCAAACCCTAAAAAAGAGTATCTGCCCCAAACCTCACCCCCCTCAACACTTTCCAAGAGATAATAACGGTGACTGATCGAATTGATAGCTTTTAATAAGGCGATGGGAGTTTTAATATCGGCATATATTTCTCGGGATACGGGGATTATTGTATACCCTGGAGCGATGATTTTTGCTTGCTCTAAGCTTGGTCTTAACATATGATTGACTCCTTTCTTTGCTAATCTTTGCTTAGATGAGTTTGACCGAATAAAAAAACTCACCCTTGACAATTGTTGTCAAGGGCGAGCAAATTACTGACTCACGGTACCACCTTGCTTTGCCGACATTTCGTCGGCAATCTTCAAAGAATACTATCATATTCCTCACATCTTAACGCTTGTGCTGCGTCGCAGGGTACTCCGGAAAAGTCCGTTTCATTGCGCCCTCAGCGGTCCATTTGCTATACTGCGTTCTGCAGGTTCTCAGCTTCTCCTGCTCTCTGTAAGGGCACGTAATAACGTTATCTCCGCCTCAATGGTTTGTAGCTCTATTTAAGTTTTTACGTTTAGATGCCTGCCTTTCCTTCAAAGGCAGCTCTCTTCTTAAGATCCTTCATCAGAGAGGCAAACTGTTCTAAATCAAGGGTCTGAGCACCATCACTTAAGGCTTTGGAAGGGTTATAATGGGTCTCGATCATAACACCGTCGGCACCAACGGCAAGGGCAGCCTTAGATAAGGGGGCTACCAAACTTCGGATTCCCGCTGCATGGCTGGGGTCAATAATTACAGGCAGATGTGATTTCTGTTTTAAAAGTGGTACTGCAGAAATATCCAAAGTATTTCTTGTCATGGTTTCGTAGGTGCGTATTCCTCTTTCACATAATATGATCTGTGAGTTTCCTTCAGACATAATATATTCTGCACTCATTAAGAATTCCTCAATGGTATTACATAAGCCTCTTTTCAACAAAACCGGCTTTTTTGACCGTCCGACTTCCTTGAGCAGATCGAAATTTTGCATATTACGGGCACCAATCTGAATGACGTCTACATCTTCAAACAAAGGCAATTGTGTCTGATTCATGATCTCTGTAACAATAGGCAACCCAGTTTCCTGCTTAGCAGTCAGCAGAAACTTAATACCTGTCTCTTGTAGTCCCTGGAAGGCATAAGGGGAGGTTCGAGGTTTAAAGGCACCTCCCCTTAATAATGTCGCCCCACTTTCCTTAACAGCTTTGGCAATTTGGACGATCTGTTCCTCACTCTCAACTGAACAGGGACCGGATATAACTTGAAAAAATCCCTCTCCCAAGGTTATATTGCCTACTTTAACCAGAGTATCCTCCGGATGGACGGTACGATTCACAGCCTTATAGGGCTCAGTCACCCGCTTTCCGTATTCCACAATTTCGTTAGTTTGAACAATAAAATCCAAATCGATTTTGGCAGTGTTGCCAATCAGACATACGACAGTATGCTCCGTTCCTGTGCTTATAAAGGTGGAATATCCCTCTGCTTCAATCTTTTCAACGAACAGGTTTATCTGCTCTGGCGAAACATTCTGCTTTAGTACAAAGACCATCCACTCTCACCTCTTCCTAACAATGTGAAAACTCCTTTCAACTCCTAAAATTCGTTTCTCATTCCTAATAGGTGACGGTTAGCTGTATGAGTGTTGGCTCGAAAAAAAACAAAAAAGCTTCTGTCCCCATAAAGGGACAAAAGCTTTTAAACTTCTGCGATACCACCCTAGTTGACGACCCAAAGAATCGCCCACTCATTTTGCATACCATCATATGCACCCCACTGATAACGGACGGGGTTCCCGTCAACGTCTACTCCTGCCCAGCAGTTTCAAGTTGCCCTCACAAGCCCATTCGGAAAAATCTATGCTGCTGCAATCTCACCGCCTGCAACTCTCTGAATACACCCAACTTCTCGTACTTCTCTTGTTCAAAGGTTTTATGTTTAAGAAATTCTATCCTGTTATAGAGAATCTGTCAAGCAAAGATTACATACTTGTTGTTGATCAGTGATAACGTCATGGTATAACTTATCAGGGAACTAATCGCCAATAAATAATACTATTCGCTTCCTTCGCCAAAATCTGATAAACTATTTTTAGCAAGTAAAATTTTCCAAGCTAGACTCTAGCAGGATTGTTGCAAAGATAATTCAAGAATTTGATACACTAAACAATCAACATGTACACAATATACATTGTGTTTCAGCAAAATTCCTGCTCCTCTGGTATTGAAGAACTAACTTTCAAGGATTATGATTTAGTAGGTACATAAATGAGTTTTGGAGGCATAGTTATGACTGAGATTTCTGTAAGCAAAGTAGAACAGGCCGGAGTATTACCCACCGATGATCAATTGGGTTTTGGAAAGATTTTTACGGATCATATGTTCATAATGGACTACGAGGAGGGTAAAGGATGGCATTCCCCACGGATAGTTCCTTACGGTGAGTTTTCATTCCTTCCTGCAACCATAGTTTTTCATTATGGGCAAGCAATCTTCGAAGGGATGAAGGCCTTCCGAACGTCAAACGATCAGATAGCTGTATTTAGAGCTAATCATTATCTGAATCGCTTCAATAGATCAGCTAGTCATCTCTGTATTCCTCAGATTAATGTTGAAGAAGTAAAAGCAGGTTTATTCCAGCTCTTAGAATTGGACAAAGCATGGGTACCCAGTAAACTTGGTACTTCTCTTTATATAAGACCCTTTATCGTTTCTACTGACGGCTACATAGGGGTTAAGGTTTCCAGTACTTATAAATTGTTTATAATTCTCTCTCCTGTAGGTGCCTATTACTCTAATGGTTTTAATCCTGTCAGCATCAAAGTAGAGGATAAGTATGTCCGGGCTACTAAAGGCGGCTTGGGTCAAGCCAAAACTCCGGCCAATTATGCCATGAGTCTTAACGCTCAAGCCGAAGCCCATGAGCAAGGGTTTGATCAGGTATTATGGTTGGATGCAGTACATCGAAAGTATGTTGAAGAGGTTGGCACCATGAATATCTTCTTTAAGATCAACGACGAGATTATTACTCCTGAGTTAAGTGGGAGTATCTTAGGTGGCATAACCCGTCAAACTGTGCTGGAATTAGCCCAAAACTGGGGATTAAAAACAACTGAGCGCCAAATTTCAATAGAAGAAGTGTATGAGGCTCATGCCAAAGGAGAACTTCAAGAGGTCTTTGGTACAGGCACTGCTGCAGTCATTTCCCCTGTGGGCGAGCTTTCCTGGAAGGGCCAAAAGATTAACATTAATAATAATCAAACAGGTGAATTCGCCAAAAAACTCTTTGATTTCGTCACAGGTGTTCAGTATGGCAGCGTCCCTGATGAATTCAGCTGGATGGATAAAGTCACGGTCTAATTTTTGGCTGTGTGCTCTTTATTAAGGATAGAAATATTATTACAAACACTTTGGAAAGTGTGTAGCTTGAGTGATATACGGATGATTAAACTGAATAGGATTCGATTCTTGAAAAAGTTTAAGCCGGAACGTTTAATAATGACGTTTCCGGCTTAAACCTTTTCAAGAGTTTATAAACAATTACAGTATTCTCATTAAGAAATGTCAGGAAAAAATCTGTTCAAAGCTAGCTGGCTGCTAGATTCTCTACGAAAACAACTAGTTTAGGCTCTCGAATATTCACTAGTCTATTAGACTTTCAGATCCCTATTTTTATAGAAAGCATAAGTCGCCATCAACGACACAGCAATAACCCCTACTGATATAAGGACATAAACTGTCTCAAAACCTCTGTCATACATAAGATTTTTGGCGTCATAATATTTAAAGGGTGTAAAAAACCTCAAGAACTCGAGCTTGTTATTAAGATCAATGGCAATCGATAATATAAAACTAAATAATAGTATTCCTGTGGCAAGGGCAGGAGCAGTCTTAGGATGCTTACTCTTAGCGGCAATCGCAGAACCGACAACCAGAAAAAGCAATTGTAAGACAAACATTCCAATCATAAGTCTGGTTATCTCCCCGCTGCCCCCTGCCCCTTGGCTGAATTGCTGCACCATGAGGATTGAGCTGGCATAGGTCACAAGATTAAAGACTACTATGTTAACGAGAGCGGCCAGTAGTTTGGACGTGATAATTGTGTTTCTGGAAACTGGTTTTACGAACAAAAACTCTGCGGTTTTGTCTCGTTCTTCCTTAGAGATTATGTTTGCTCCTAACATAGCTGCATGAATAGTAGCCATTACTGCTAAGTAGATAAAAAGAACTCCATAGTATCCTACAGCCGTTGTTAAATCAAAGCTGCCCATACCCATAACCACTTTTAGGGAGTGGGGCATCTGGTTTAACAGGTCATTGATTGATTGACCTGAGGCCGAAAGTCCTGCATATTTGCCCATACTACTTGAGATTAACAGTGCGACACCAATGCACCAAATAATCAGAGCTTTTCGGTTAGCTCTCATTTCACGAACAAAAACGTTCATAGTTAAGCCTCCTCCCGTTTACATCAACAGATATCCTTTCCTTGCTATACTGCATGGATGTCGCGCTTGGCATATATATAATAGCTAGCTAAGATGGCAATCACTATAAAACCTAGCGCTACGAAGATAAATGAAGGTTCATAACCTGAATTTTGAATAATATAGGTAAAGTCAAAGTATTTAAAAGGCGTAAGATAACGTAAGGCAACATCCTCAGTTGTTGAAGCAAAAGCTCCTATCATAAAAAAAGCAAAGACCATACCCAAGGAAACAGATAGGACTGATTTGAGCTTAGGGATTAACAAGGAAACAAGAATCCCCAAGGCCAGGAAAATAAGCTGCAGGTAGAATAAAGTTAACGACAACAGCAAAAATATTTTAATACTGAACTCATTTGTTTCGACATAAGAGGCCATAAGAGTTGCTGCTCCTAAGTAAAGAATGTTTGTGAATACTAAGGAGAGAAAGGCCGCTAATATCTTGGAAGTAACGATTTGATTGCGGGTAACGGGCTTGGTTAATAGGAAATCCGCAGTTTTTTCCCTCACTTCTTTAGATAAGATTGACATGCCCAAGAGCATTCCTTGGATTGCTCCGAAAAGGGATATATACAAGAAGACATAGGAATAGAATCCTAAAATTGAACCAATATTCTCCACAGAAATCCCTAAAGCCATTCTGATAGCCTCCGGAAAACCCTCCATCAACCTTTTAAACTCATCTGCTTCTCTGGAAATGGACGGAAACATGGAGAGGAAAAGAAGAACCAATCCTGATAAAGTCACCGACCAGATTATTGTATTCTTTTTATAGACCTTTAACTCATGTAGAAGCATATTCATACTCTTAGGCCCCTTTTTCATAGAAATGCAAAAAGATTTCTTCAAGATCAGGTTCCTCGACCCAGACATTGGCTATCTCGATTTCCGAAAGTTTTTTCAGCATCAAATTTATATTCCCTCTGAATAAAAAACTGATGACATTTCCCTTTGCCTCTAAATTACTTACTCCTTCGATATTGAAATAATCCTGCTCTAAATCAGCATTTAACTGAACTCTGATTTTTTTATAGTTATTCTCTTGTAAAGCACTGATCTTTTCCAGCTGAATGATTTTCCCTTCCTTAATAATGGCAACCCGGTTACACATTCTCTGAACCTCACCTAAAATATGAGAAGAAAACAAAATAGTTGAACCCTTTCTGTTTTCCTCTTGTAATAGTTCGAAGAACCTTTGTTGCATAAGAGGATCCAGACCACTTGTCGGCTCATCAAGAATAATTAGTTTTGGCTCATGGAGGAGCCCTTGCACGATGCCAACTTTCTTTTTATTGCCAAAGGATAAGTCGTCAATCCTTTTGTTAAGATTGAGATCCATGATTTCAGCTAACTCTTTTATCCTTTTACGACAATCCTTTTTATAGAAACTTGCCGAATAGTTTAAGAGATCAATAACTTTCATTTTGTCATAATAGAATACTTCAGAGGGTAAGTAGCCAATTTCTTTTTTTATTTCCGGGCCATGTTTTATACAGTCCTTCCCAAATATTTTGGCACTTCCGCTTGTGGGATAAAGAAGGGCCAATAAAGTACGTAGAGTCGTTGACTTTCCCGCACCGTTAGGACCAATAAAGCCAAAGATCTCTTTCTCCTCTACATTAAAATTAATATCAATAATTCCGCGTTCTTTTCCGTAATACTTGGTTAGACCATTAATCTCGATTACATTCATTTTCAAGAGTCTCCTTTTTGAAAGTTTAAAACAAAAGGGGGGCACTCTTTATTTTTTTCAATAGTTCATTTTATATCCATTGATCTAAGAACTATTTCCCTCATTGTATCAAGTGATTCTTAGCTTCAGATGGAGTTTGCGGTTCGGCGAAAGCAACCTGCGCCGTTATGCTTTTCTTGGGTGCAGGCGGCTTGGCGAAACCCTCACCCGGGTTTCGTCACTGGATGCTTTCGTACTTGTAGAAGATGGAAGTCTTACTACTGGTAGTCATCGGATAAATTTTATAGTTTCAAGTGTTAAGTTTAGATATTAAGGGCATCCTAATTACTGGTTCAAGCTGAAGGTTATGCCACTATAGCTCATATTCCAGTGAATCTGAATGCTAATTACATGAGCTTATACTTTGGAGGTACAAGTGGAGTTACATTGGATCTGGGAAGTAATTCTAATATTCTTTATAGGAACATTCATCTTAAGAATTGGCGGGCGAAAATCAATCTCGCAAATGACCATATCCCAAACTATCGTAATGATTGGATTAGGATCTTTGCTAATTCAACCCGTTGCTGGTCATGGCCTTTTTGTTACCTTCGCCGCAGCCTTATTGTTGACAGTATTAATGATCTTCAGTGAATATCTTTCACTAAAGATTGACATTTTGGAGACACTCTTTACAGGTAAAGCTGTAATGGTTATTGAAAATGGCAAACCCATTCTTAATAATCTAAAAAAAATTCGGTTGTCTCTTGATAAACTTGAAACTCGCGTAAGACAGGCTGGAATACCATCCCTAGAAGATATTCAATACGCTACCATTGAAGTTAGTGGCCAGTTGGGATATGAATTAAAAGAAAACAAGAAACCCATAACAAAGGAAGATTTCATCATAATCATGAATGAATTATCTCTGATCAAACAAAGCATTGGTTATGACGAAGCGCCAATAACAAAAACGTCACAGCTAAATCCTAACCCAAACAACATCTTCTTAGAAGTTAACAATAAAAACCATGAAGGGAATAAGAAGGAACCCTGACACAGGAGGGAGATGTATAGATCAATGGAAATAAATAATTCTGTATAAAAGGATAGGTGAAGATATTGAATAACGAAAAAATGGTTAAAGCCCTTAATGACCAAGTAAACAAAGAACTCTTTTCCGCTTATTTTTATCTTGCGATGCAAGCTTATTTCTCATCACTTAACCTGGACGGATTCGCTAATTTTTTCCGCGTTCAAGTTCAAGAAGAACGAGATCATGCTCTGGGTTTTTTCAATTACATCAATAAAATTGGCGGAAAACTCACCTTTGCTGAGATACAAAAACCACAAAGCGAATTTTCCGATCCTCTAGAGGTATTCGAATTAACCTTAGCCCATGAGCAAACCGTTACTCAATCAATCTACTCTCTCATGGACATAGCCCGAGAAGTCAGAGACCATACTACAGAAATTTTCGTCCAGTGGTTTATTACTGAACAGGCGGAAGAAGAGGAAAATGTAAGCCGCGTTTTAAATAAACTCAAGCTTATCAAGGGGGATGGTGCCGGACTGTTTATGATCGACAATGAACTGGCCCAACGAGTATATGTTCCCGCAGTAATTCCTGGTTAAGCCTTACTCAGGTCAATTGATAAAAGGTTCTTTCCTCTTAATAAAGGAAAGAACCTTTTATCTAACCTCACATATTTCTGTCAAGAGGGATTATCACTCTCCACTTTGGGGATGTCTGATCGGTAAATTCACATCAATTCAATTATTAAAAAAAGAGCTATAACTAATATATCCAAGATAAGTGCATGAATAAAAATTTTCGAATCTCGAATTTTTACATAGGTTAAATAATTTAAAGTACTAAATACCAAGCAAAGGGCTATAAGAATGAATGCCGGAAGAAAATTAGGCATAGTTTCAGGCGGCAGATTATAAATACTGACCCAAACCACTATAAGCAAACAAATATCCAGCACTTTTTTCTTAAAACTGTCTGTTTTGTTCCAGGTAAAGTATGTGTAATATTTTCCTTTACTGAACCTGTAAATTTCCCGTACCATTATGTATAAGTTTACGGCACATAAAATTGCCATGTAAAAATAGCTAGACACATAACTCCCTCCCTCTCTGCCCCTTTACGGCAAATCTGTACAGTTCAATATATTATTCAATATCTTTGTTTCTTAATCTTAACTCCTCTAAGATTTCTCGCAGAGTATTATCAATTTTGTTAATCTTCCTTATGAACGGATCTGATTTTCTTCGCTGATAATAGTCATTCATCCACAAAAAATCCTAGAGGTGATTAGCAAACTAACCAATCTCTAGGATAAGTACCTCAATCTACTCTTGCAGCTCAGCAAGCACTGGTCAAGATATTCGATTAATGAAATTCAATCACACCATTACAGATTTGCTTTATCGGCAGAGTCATACTCATGCCTAATCTGGGCCCAGACTTTCTCCCCCAACTCAGTGAGGGCTATGCTGCCAAGCTCAATTTCTGCAGTATCGCAAAGAAAGCTTGGTTTTTTCTTTCCCTCATTAACCGTTTCAGTGAAGTAGGCAAAAAGAACCGAGTTCGTATGCAGGGTGTAGTCATAGTTCTGGAGGGGAATATCATAGTCGAGAGAGATAAGCCGTTTTTTCTCAAGCCCTGACAAAACCCCTCCGATCTCTTTCACCTTTTCCAGACTGTCATCAATAGCATTTATATACACCGGCGCGAGAGAAGCAAATCTGGCCTCTTTCTCTTTACTGCTACTCATGACAAAGCGGCTGACGGGCAAGTAACTGTTTCGCACAAGATCCTGCAAAACCGCTATTTCCCCTTTGGTGAAGGTGAGAGGGTCGTGAGCATGAGAGCAGTCTTTTTCTGAATCGGTAGAATGACTGTGGCAGCTGCAGCTATGGCTGGAACAATTCGGTGACTGATGTTGCTTAATACTCATATGTTTTTCTCCTGTCCTTTTACTTTGCTTGCTATAATAAAGTTAGGTTAATCTAACTTTATTATAGCATATTAATCCTCGAAAGGTTAAATGCAAATTAGCTGCTCCCTTCATGATCAGTAGCCACTGAAAATTGTAATTTAAAAATATTAACGATATACTATAAAATATCCTCACTAGGGAATTTATTGTACAGCTGTTACGAACTATAACATAGAATAATTTCTGCTGAGATGGTCACTGGAAAGCAACAAACCAAGGGATTTTTCCGCAGTTTTGGCGGCAGTTCTCTTCGCCATCAGTTCACCCTTTTCTAAACTATTGCTTGCCGAAATACCACCATCCTTAATGCTCAAAATAACCAGCTAAACACGAGAGGGGCTTATAGAATGCTCATAAATTTATCTCCGGAACAACTGACAAGGATAAAAAACCCTACTTTCAAAGAATATGGGCAAATCTATCTTTCAATCGCAGATCGATTTAAGGACTGGGTTAACCAGACAGGGCTGATCCTGGATAAAGACCTATCCGAAGAAACGGCAGCACTCCTCAAAAGTCTCCGCACTAAAGGGGCCCTGTTTAGAAACGATAATAAAAGTATCTATGTTAATCAGATATCTCCTGCTTGCGTTGCCTGTCAAAAAGGGGTTGGCAGCGTCTCTTTATTTATTTCCCTGATGTGTCACCGTGATTGTTATTTTTGCTTTAACAAAAACCAAGATAATTACGAGGAGTTTTCCCAACATAAGCGAAGCTGCCTGAAAGAACTGGACTCCCTCCATCAGCAGGGGGGCAAACTGGCCCACTTAGGACTAACCGGCGGCGAGCCCTTGCTCCACAAGCCTGAAACTGTCGAATTCTTTCGGCGAGCCAAGGAAAAATTCCCCCGGGTTTATACACGTTTATACACATCCGGGGATTTAATTGATGAGACTCTTCTAAAGGATCTTCAAGAAACTCATCTTGACGAGATTCGTTTTAGTATTAAAGTAGATGATCCGCAAAGCTTAAAGGAGGATATCTTGGCCAAGATGTCCTTAGCCAAGAACTTTATCCCCGCTGTAATGGTGGAAATGCCCGTCATCCCCGGAACCTTAGAGGTAATGAAAGACTTACTATTAAAGCTGGATTCTCTAGGTATATTTGGGATTAATCTCTTGGAATTCTGTTTCCCCTTGAACAATGTGGAGGTTTTTCAGAAAAACAACTTCCAAATTAAAAATCCTCCCTATCGGGTTCTCTATGACTACTGGTATGCCGGCGGGCTGCCCATCTCCCGCAGTGAAATAGAGTGTCTTCAGCTTTTGGAATTCATCCTCGATGAGAAACTAAGTCTCGGTGCCCAGTATTGTTCTTTAGAAAACAAGCATACGGCTCAAATCTATCAGCAGAATCTTGATCAGCGAGTAGCTAAGACCCAGTTTTTCTCTAATAAGGATTACTTTTATAAGTCTGCCAAGGTGTTCGGCGAGGACATTTCTAAAGTCCTCAAGGTCTTTAGAAAGCTCCATAATACTAATTATATCCTTAATGAAGACTATCAATTTCTGGAGTTTCATGTAGAAAGGATTAAAGATCTCAAGAAGTTGGAGATTGAAATAGGGATCTCTTACAATGTAATGGAAAAACGCGAAGATGAAACTTTTCTCAGAGAATTGAAACTTGATTTGACCTCGCCGAAGCTTTTTGACCAAAAGTCCGATATTTAGTCCTGTTGACCTCTTCAGATAAATACCCAAGCACCATTCTTACAAGTCTTTCAGACTTTAATAAATCCTCCTAACTCCGGTAACCGCAGCAGTATAAGTGTCCAGGGCCACTAAATCTTCAAAGGATAGTTTTAACTCCGGGAGGAGCCGGCAAAGATGCTGCCAGCCTACCGGGAATTAGCCCGGCGAGTTGCTGCGCTTTTTCTTTAATATCTTCTGCAAATAACCCCCCTCAAAATCTAGAATGTTAATGTTATATTTCTGCCAAGCATTCGACTAATTTATATAGGCTGTTTGCCCATTAAAATGGGCAAACAGCCTATATTGACTACTAGAATTAAATTGCATTTCTTTCTAATTCCTTAGAGAAGGTTCTTGTCTTCTATTTGAAGTAGCTTATCATCGGAGCATCCGCAGCATCCACTGCATCCCGAACACCTGACGCCCTTCTTTTTATCTTTGACAATTTTGTACAAGGCTAGGGCTATAATTGCAGCTATTACAGCTATTACAATAAAATCAATTGTGCTCATGCTTTCACCGACTGTATTTTGCTAGCCATTTGGGTGCTGTTACCGCCCTTTTTCATCAAATAAACAACGCAACCGACTATAAGAGCCACAGCTACGAGTCCTCCCAAGAATCCTGCGCCAAGGGTTCCTGTAGTTGCTAAAGTACCAATTTGATAGATTAGGAAAGCCAGCGTATAACCCATTCCTAGTTGGAAACCTACCGCACCAAATAACCACTTGCGAGATTCCATTTCGGAGTTCATGGCACCTATCGCTGCGAAGCATGGAGGTGTAAAGAGGTTAAATACCAGATAAGAAAGTGCAGCTACGGCGCTGATACCAAATATTGAGCTCACTTCTGCACTCCCACCGACAAGGGCTAATTCTTCAACATCAATAAAGTTCGTTATACTAAAGCAAACAGCTAATGTTCCAACGACGTTTTCTTTAGCAATAAATCCTGTTACCGCTGCAGCAGCAAACTGCCAGAGGCCGAAGCCCAGGGGAATGAACAGTACTGCCAAAGGTGAGGCAATGCTGGCTAAGATACTTGTCTCCGGGGCAGTCTCAGCAACGACTTGCAATTGCCAATCGAAAGTTTGTAATATTTGTACTACAGCGTTGCAAACCAGAATAATTGTTCCCGCTTTAATGATAAACGCCTTAGCTCTCATGAACATGGAAATGATTGCTCTCTTAATGCTGGGCATTCTGTATTCCGGAAGTTCCATAATAAAATAGGATTTGGAAAAGTCTCCGGTAATACGTCTGATAATCAAGGCACTCATAATGATTACAATTATTCCTAAGAAATACATGGAAGTTCCCACCCAGGCATTATCCCCGAAGAAAACACCCGCGAAAAGAGCAATGATGGGGAGTTTTGCACCACAAGGCATAAAGGGGGCTAACATAGCAGTGGTGCGTCTTTGTCTTTCGTTTTTAATAGTTCTGGTGGCCATAATTCCCGGGATGCCACAACCGGTACCTACAATCATCGGTATAATAGATTTGCCGGATAAGCCGACTTTCTTAAAGAATCTGTCCATAACCACAGCAACCCGAGCCATATAGCCGCAGTCTTCCAATAGAGCTAAGCAGAAAAACAATACCATAATCAGGGGCAGGAATCCAATCACCGCACCTACACCACCAATGATCCCATCCAGAAGCAAGGCAGCAACAACCGGGTTTACGTCTGCCCCTAAGAGGGAGGCTACACCTTCATTCAATAAGTCTATCCAGCCGACAAAAATATCTGCCAGCCAAGGTCCAACCCAAGACTGGGAAATGGAAAACACCAACCAGATAATTGCCGCGAAGATGGGAATCCCTAACCATTTGTGAGCGACTATCCTATCGATCTGATCTTGTATGGTTTGCTTTTCCGAGCTTACCTTTCTTCTCTCGACTTCACTTACGATGTTATTTACAAAAGCAAAGCGTTTTTTATCAGCTTTTTCAAACTCTTCTTTCGTTGAAGCTTTTTTAGCACCACCAATATTAGGAGGGATTTGCTTTTTGTTGGATTTACCAACAGCTATTACAGCATTCATCAGTTCAAGCAAACCGTTGTTGGTTGATTTTGTCGATACAGTTAGAATTACGGGACACTTAAGTGCATCACTCAACGCCGGTATATCGATAGTGTTGCCTTTTTTCTCTGTCAAATCACCTTTATTTAAAGCAACAACGACGGGAATACCCAGTTCCAGCAATTGTGTAGTAAAGAACAAGCTTCTGCTTAAATTGGTCGAGTCAACTATGTTAATGATAACATCTGGTTTTTCATTTTGCACGAAGTCTCTGGTTATCGACTCTTCACTGGTGTAAGGTGACATTGAGTAAGCACCGGGTAAATCCACCACAACCAAGTCCTCGTTCTTGGGGTTAAGATTCTGTTTAACGTCCCCTTCTTTTTTCTCCACTGTGACCCCAGCCCAGTTTCCTACTTGCTCGATTTTACCTGTAATAGCATTAAACAAGGTAGTTTTTCCACTATTAGGGTTTCCAGCTAAAGCAATTTTCATGAGTTCCTCCTTCAATAGTTAGTCTAATCTAACTTTTTATTAATAGTTTGCTTATAGTAAAGATACAATGAATAAATATATTTAAATATATTTATTCATATTTATACCATAATAGCCTTTGCTAAATCCTCATCTATGCTATACCTGGCATCTTTGATGGTAATAATAAAATTTGATGCTAGTTTTGAAATAATTGTAACTTTTTCACCGGGATAACAACCTAGTGTAAATAAAAATTCACGAATATCTTCATGATCAGTATTAACACTGTTCACTGTATAAGCTGTATTTAACTTTCCTCTCGATAAAGACATCATGCTCATCTCCTTCGTAAGTCAGATTAGACTAAGTACACGACTTACTGATCTGCCTTATTAACACTATTTGAGTTTGTTTTTGTAGACTAATTTTATCCCAATTGATAATGAAAGTCAATATCCAATTATAGTTTTTGTCTTGGCTTCTGAGATGGTTTTAAATAGTATTAAACTAAGCTAGCCTCAGGGTATTGATTCCTAATTCAACTTTAACGAGCTTGTGAAGTGTAATGATTACGACGAGGATTGTCCGTGTTCCGGTTCTCTGTCTTGTCTGGCAATTATTCTGTAATGAGAATCAATTCGTGAGAGCACAAAATCTGATTCTTCCCTTCTGATTTTGCCTGGCATAATAGTTGATCGGATAACTACATTTTCCAACAATCTTTTGTTAGCACTGGTAGAATAGGGTTACATATCCGCTATTCGTTTTTCAAGAGCGAAAAAAACTCACCTTAAACATAAAGTTATCCTAAAGCTTAAGGTTGATTTTTATAAAGAAATATGAAAAACTATAATAGTAGCTCATACTCTTAAAGGAGAATGTTTAATGGGAAAGTTAACATTTGCTATGGAAAACTATTTAGAAGCGATATATGAACTGTCAACCGACGGAACAGGAGCAAGAATTTCTGATATTGCTGAACGATTAGGGGTCACAAAGGCCAGCGCCAACAGTGCTATGTCGACCCTTTCAGAAAAAGGATTGATCATCAATGAAAAATATAAGGAAATATTTCTAACTCCTACCGGACGTGAGTTCGCAGAGTTCACCTCAAAAAAACACCAAGTCATCGAACAGTTTTTTACCCAGATCCTAAAAGTTGACATAACCATTGCAGATCGGGACGCTTGTGCAATTGAGCATGTCATCAGCAATGATTCAATTCATGCCATGCAAGAGTTTCTTATGAAGAAATCAAAAAACTAACCTCATTGAGCGAATATAAAAAGGCCTTTTCCCACATTTATGGGAAGAGGCCTTTTGTGTCGGCATTTAACTTTTTTATGACATCTGATTACTCTGCTGTTTTCTTTTCCTCGCTCTGACTTACTGTAGTTTCACTCTTTGGGGGATTTCCATGATATCCATGGTGTCCATGCTGGCAATGCCCATGCCCTCCGCCATGATGAGCATGATGTTTATGCATTACTTTAAAAAACTGATGAATCGGGGATTCGCCGCCGGCATGTTCGAACCCGGCTTGTTTAGCTTTCTCTCTAAAATTCAGGAAGGCTTCAAAGGCTTCTAATTTCCCTCTTAGTTTCTCTTTGTTGCCCTTGAGGGTCACTGTGAAGCCTTCATCGTTTTCAGTAAAGCTGAACTCAAAGTTCTCTAGACTCATTGATAAGCACTCCTTTTAAAATGTTATATTTTAATGGATATGAACCTCATTCTAATTGGAACCACTCCTATTCAGCGCAGACATTGTTGCTTAGGGATGAAAACGAGGCTTTTGAAATCCTGAAGATGCACCCCTGCTCCTGCCACCATGCCCCATTCTCTTTCTTCCCGAGGAACCTGAGTTGGATTTCAGAAAGGAAGCGAAGGTAAGCCCGGCAAGAATAATTAGCATTAATCCCACCTTAAAATAGGAACCCTCAAGCAAAACAGTTCCTGAAATCAAGAACCCACTGCTCATAATCGCCCTCACAATCCGGCTTGTCTGGTCCATCTGGCTCTGTAAAAGATTCGACTCAAAACTCCTAGAAGGATGAAGTCTGATCTCGCCGCCTTCGAGACCGGCAATGAGCCGATTTAATTTTTCGGGGAGAGTAACAACCTCTGTCAGGGTTTTTTTGGCCTGGTCAATAATAAAGCCTGTAGGGCCGTTTCCCGCTGCTTCCCCGGTCAACAACTCTTCTGCATAGGGTCGAAGGGTCTTAATAAGATCAAGCTGCGGATTCAGTCCTCCGCAAATCCCCATGATAGTTAACAGGGACTTTCCTAAAAACAGGGTCTGGGCCGGAATTTGAAAAGGTTGAGAATACATAAACTCTCGCAGCTCCAACAGCAATTCTTCAGAATTGACGTTTCTCAGATTAGGATCTTCAAAGACATTAGCTAAGATCAATTTTAGCCCCTTCGCCAAAGTCTGTTTGTCAGCATGGGATCGAAGAAATCCCAAGTTTTCAAAAACAGTTATCATCTGATCTGTATCTTTCTTAAATACGGCTAGAATAAAGGCCATCAATTCTTCCCGCATGCCTTTTTCAATCCGCCCTACCATTCCAAAATCTATGAATATAAGAGTACCATCCTCTTTAACTAGTAAATTTCCGGGATGGGGATCAGCATGAAAAAATGCATCAGAGAGTAATTGTTGAACATAGGCCGAAATCAAAGTATCTGCCAGTTCTGCCCTGTCAATTCCTGCCCGGGCTAGGTTCTCGTAATCGTTCACCTTACAGCCTGTGACGTATTCCATCACTAAGACATGCTGAGTCGTGTATTCCCAATAGACTTCAGGTACACTAATTCTCGAGTCCCCTGAGAAATTTGCCCGGAAGATATCCGCGTGTTGACCTTCCTTGGTGTAATCCAGTTCATCCTGAGTAGTTTCTACGAACTCATTATAGATCTGCTCCAAATCCACCGCAGCACTTATCTTGGGGTAGCGCTTGGCAAAGGTCACCATAAAGCGAAGGGCGTTGAAGTCTGTCTGAATGATTTTCTCAATCCCAGGTCGCAAGACCTTAATCGCTACTTTATTCTGTCCCTGAATCTCAGCGACATGAACTTGCCCCAAGGAAGCAGAAGCAATCGCTTCTCTGGAAAAATTCAAAAAAACTTCAGAAATCGGTTTGCCATATTCCTCTTCAATTCGCTTAATAATTTCCTCAGTACCTACCGGCTTAACAGCGTCCTGCAGCTTGGAAAGTTCATTGGTGTATTCCTCTGGCAGAACATCAACCCTGGCACTAAAAAACTGCCCCAGTTTGATAAGCAGCCCACCCAGTTCCGTCGCGGTCTCTGTAAATACAGAAGCTTGTTTCCCATATACCCCTTTGATTTGCTTCTGATAGTTTTCGTCACTCAGAAATCTCTTTTTTTTATTTATCCACCAGAGCTGAAATACAAATTGGAGGAACATGGAGATAATCCTTCGCAAGCGTTTATCCTTGAAAAATCTAATAATGATCGGCATCTAATTCCTCCTAGTTACAACCTTGCACTTTTATGTTTACTTAAGTTGAGTCAGACTTTAAACCTTCCTCTTCCTCCCGGTAATGCCCTGATTAGGCCTTATTCTTTGGTTTTATTCGGATCCGAATCCTTTTCGCAAGAATTAAACAGCTCTTCAAAGAACCTACTTTTTCTGAACATCATGTCAGCAAATCTGGTCATAACATCCGATTTAAATAAGATTACGATCCCTCTTCTTTTGTTGCCAAGCACGATTAACTTCTCACCGGGTACGATACCGATCTCTTCTCTGGCCTCGGCAGGAATAACAACTTGTCCGCGTTCTCCCATAACTGTCGAGCCATAGAACTTACCATGATGCATCATTCTTACCACCTCTATAAGTATGATACATCATACTTTTCATACTTGCAACAAGATTCTATTGCGAATGGGAGCTAAAAGTTACTCTACTTCACACCAGGATATTAATTTACTTCAGCAAAAAAGGACTGCAGCAAACTGAATTCCAGTTTGTTGCAGTCCTTGATTATTAGTTATTAATCTCTTTAATTAGCCGACCATAATTGATACTGCCGAAGCATAGAATACATATCTGCCAATAAATTCTCCGACAAGAATTAAGGCCACTGCTAAGAGAATACTGTTTGCAGACAGAATTCTTCCTGCTTTGCTTTGCTTTAACACAAGGTTTGTAAGCATAATAACTCCGACGAGTGAGAATGCCCATCTGATGATTAAGGGAATCAGGTAACTGCCGGTTAAGAGCATGCTTGATGCTTGGGCAGCTGGGTCACCACTGTTCAGGCTGCCAAGGAAAACCGGCAGGTAGATCAGCGGTATAATCAAAGCCACAGCACCTACATAACAGACCTTTTTAAGGACGGCCATGGCCTCCGAGGATAAAGTCTGTCCTTTGGCTATATGCCCAATCAGAGCTATGGCCCCGGCACATCCCAACACGAAGGTAGCGCCAAAGAAGGCAATATAGGTATGGGCATTAGACCAGGCAGGACGGATGGAATTGCTATAGATACTTGCCATGCTAAGGATGGTTAATAGTCCGACAAAAGAAGTAAGCCACCCCAGACTGTTGCCTGAACTTTCTTTCTGATAAGCCTTGTAAGTGAAAAACCATAGAACTAAAAATCCTCCGGCTGTGAGTATTTCACGACTTAACCATGACGATCCTAAGTTCAAGAGAGATCGATAGGCACCAAATGGGGTACCCAGGTGAAAGAGGGAGAAGATTAGAGCCAGGGCCATGAGTGGACCGACTGCTCCAATGCCGAAATTCGTAAGATTTCGAGCTGCCAAGGCATCTTTTGGGGCTAACAGGGAACGCACGAGCACTAGCAGAATAAAACTTCCAATTGCTAGTTGACTGATTAGAGTAAACATCATTAAGGGCCATTCTTCAGCAAACATTGATCAGGCCTCCTTTATCACTTGCTTGAACTACTTCATAGCTTCTTTATTGGGATGAATAGTCAAATGCGGCTTGGTAATTCCTGAGTCGGGTAATCCTTTGATGTCTGCTGTATTGCCATACTTTTTACGCAGTTCTTCGATATCCCCAAATTCAAGAGCTCTCATTTGACAAGCTGCTACACAAGCAGGCACTTCCCCGGCGTCAATCAGATCCACACAGAAATTACACTTTCCGGATTTGCCTTTGGATTCAATATATTTAGGTTGACCGTAAGGGCAAGACCAAGTGCACATCTTACAGCCGATACATTTTCCTTCGTCGAACATGACGATCCCGTCTTTTTCCCTTTTGTACAGCGCCCCGGTAGGACAATTCTTTGTACACTTAGGTTCTGCACAATGATTGCAGGCAATCGAGAGATTATAAGCCCAGGGGTTGGGAAACTCTCCCCCTTCAAAATTGTAAACCTTGCGGAAAAGTGTCCCTACTTCCAAATCATTCTTATCACTACAGGCAATTTGACATACTTTGCAGCTGGTGCAAATCGTCATATCATAATAAAATCCTAGTTGTGCCATTCTTGTTCACCTCTCTTAGAAAATAATTCGTTGAGGCCATTTGTAATCTGGCTCAAGGGGCTTATCGTACTTTTCAACCTTGACATTACATGAATTATATCCCGAATGGCCTTGACCAGTGGCAATGTGTCCATTAATGATCCCAGTACTTCCGGCTTTGTCCACCCCGGCTTGCTCGTCCATCTCAACCCAAGCCCCTTCTCCCAGGGCTACAACCCCCGGCATAATACGTTCTGTGACATAGGCAGGACGGATTACCACTCCGTGACGGCTAGTGACCTTAACAATATCATTAGTCTTAATCCCTAATTTCGCCGCATCGCCGGCATTCATCCAGAATTCTTGGGGGAAAGCTTCTCTAAGCCAAGGAACATTATCCAGGGTGGAATGGGATCGTCTGTAATAGTGGATGGTTACAATCTGGAAAGGATAGCCGTCTTTGACCCCATCTTCATATCCTTCACGAGGCGGATCATATTTCGGGATGGGAGATTTTGTTGAAAAGCCGATTTTATCAATCTTCTTAGAGAGTGTGTCACAATAGATTTCAAATTTACCGCTGGGAGTAGCTAGTTTTTTGCCAACGGGGTCAGCCAGAAAATCCTCAAAACTCGTAAATTCCAATTTATCTCCGCGAGATCTGGGAACTTGGTAAATTCCCTTTTCTTTGAATTCCTGATAAGAAATGCGCCCAGTCTGGGGTGCTCCTTTCGCTCCCAGAGCTTGAATATCTTCAGCGGTAAAGGTAACCAGTTTTTCATAGCCCGATCCATCAGCTTTCATAACTGTAGCTCCGGCGATCTGATTATATAATTGTTGTTCCTCTGAAACTGGGTCAACTATTTTAGTGTCTACCCCTAAGCGCTTAGCGATTTCTGCAACAATCCACATATCACTTTTGGCTTCAAATAGAGGCTTGATTACTTGGGTATGGTAAATGAGGATTTCCCGGTTTCCGGTCAGTAACCCGCCAAGTCTCTCCCACTGGGAGGTAACCGGCAATACCAGATCAGAGTACCTAGCGTCAGTGGTCAAGAATAGATTCTGAGCAACGGCAAATTCAACCTTTTTATGAGCTTCAATCCCTCTGGTTGCACCAGCCCTCTGATTCAAGGTATGACTAAACCAGTTCCAGATCATCTGGATATTAACGTCGACCTTCTTGCCTTTACTTTCCGTAAATTGACCATCGAGAACTGCATCCCACATTTCCCCGCTATTGATTCGACTTTTCGCGATGGGGTTATTAACTTTAGGAATGCCATTGCCTCCCGGCTGAACTAAAGCCGGACCGGCATTCGTTGCCGAATTATGCATATTAGGACTTACCCCGGCACCCGGAATCCCAATATTTCCTGTCATATAAGCTAAAGTCATCATGGCATGAGGCAAGTGTTCACCATTATTAATTCGGGCTGGTGCTCCTCCGGAAATGATAGCTGCCGGCTTAGTTGTGGCATATTCATGAGCAAACTTCTTAATAATGTCCACGCCGACACCACAAATTTCCGAAGCCCATTCCGGAGTCTTTGGTGTTCCGTCAAAGGTTCCCAGCACATAATCCTTAAAGTTTTCTTTAGGGTCTGCACCTGCGGGCATATGATCAGCATCAAAGCCAATGGTGCAATTATCTAAGAAACTCTGGTCGAGTAAATTGTTGGTAATGATATAATGGGCCATACCTAAGAGCAAGGTAGTATCTGTTGCCGGACGAACGGGAATCCATTGATCTCCCAAGGTTCGGGCAGATTCAGTATAAAGAGGGTCAATAACAATAAACTTCGCTCCGGCCTTTTTAGCTTGTAAATAGTTGTAGGTGGGTAAGCCTTGACTGGATTGAGCAGGGTTAGCCCCCCAGAGGATGATGAGTTTGGAATCACGCAATCTAAAGCGGTCATTTCCTGAAGAGGCACCATTGTTGGGCAGACCTGTCACAGTACTATAAACATCAGGCCATGATCCCCAGGAAACATTCCCCCAGCGCTCAGTACAGCCTCCATAAGCATTCAAGAGACGTTGGGGTTCCATTCCACCGCCGGAACCACCGGCAGGCGCAAAGAAACTGGCATTTCCATACTTATCCTTGATCCGCATTATTTCACTGGCCATAATATCCAAGGCTTCATCCCAACTGATCCGGACCCACTCGTCCTTACCACGCAGCTCTTTGTTGCCGCCGCCGGGTTCCCAGTTCTTTCGTTTCATGGGGTATTTCAGACGATCCGCTCCCAGCACCATCTTTCGGTGGGAACGTCCCCGGGCACAGCCCCTTTGCTGGGGAAAGTCTGGGCTATCGGGATGAGTGTCATCGGTTTTCTGCCGAATAACAACCCCTTCGACAACATAGGCTTTGTTAAGACAGCGGCCTCCGCAGTTATGCCAGCAAGCCGCGGTAATCCATTCACCTTGCTTTTGAGATAACTCCGCCGCCTTATCTGCGTCAACCTTTTGCAACCCGCAACCAGGCAGAGTGACGGCGGCAACTGCCCCTGCAGATAAACCAAGAAACGACCTTCTGTTTAACTTGTGGTTAATTGCTTTCTCGACCAAATTGGCCATAGTGGATTTCACCTCCATAGAAATTAAAACCTTTAGTTTGCAGAGTTAACTGTTAAGAGTTCCTCAACAGCCCCTAGATCTAAAGACAAATACCCCATAAGGATACTTGCCATTCCTTTGTAGAAATCAGTGGTGGAATTATTGATAATATCCCGGCCAAAGCGAGGTACCCACTTTAGCAGGTGTTGCTGGAGAAAGCTTTGTTGATCTTCCAGAACCTCCTGAAAACTCTCACCGGATTTCGCTTTTTCATAAAGCTCCAGACATAGCTGATACATAAAATCCAGTTCCAAGCCGATATGGTCATCTGCTTCCTGCTGAAATTGAGCGGGGAGAAATAAATGCTTTAGATAAGCTCCTCTTACCTCCAGGGTCTCCTTTTGGAAAAGAAGTTTATCTTCATTAGCATAAGCCGACTCCCAGGGCGGTGCCGCCAACTGGTCGGGACCGATAAACAGGCGGGTATAATCCCACTGCAGCCCATCCACGTCTTGCCTGCTTAGCCCAGAACTTCGGTTGAGTGAGGAATCGACGGCCTTAATTCCTTTGAGAATATCTTCACTTTCCGAGGCAAAAGGGAATTGTACGATGGTATTCTTCATCAACTCTAGGTACTCTTGTGACGGTTCTGAAGCAAATGTCCTCCTCAAGACGTCGTAAGCGTAGGCCCTTAGCTCAATTAGGGCTAATACACCTTCACTAACCGGTTGGTTTGTTGTCGTTTGAGTCGTTATGCTGTCTAACATACAAATCACCTCCACATATGGTATTATTACATATTTTGATTTGTACAGGCGTACATGTATTGGCTTGTTTTTTTGTACAGAATTACAAAAGAAACTTAATAAAAAGGGAACTTCGCTAACTAAATTCAATTGAACAAAAGACTGTGAACTGAACGCCGCTAAATATAAGCAAATCCCCTAGTGTTTAAGTCGATTTTAAGCATCAGCTTAAGCACTAGGGAATCTTTGGGACATTTTACAAAAACAAATCCACTTTAAGTCTTTATCCAATACTTTAATTTTTCTTTAACCGGATAAAAACGAATTGAAGGTTTGGTTAGTCGGATATTCGGGAATCCTTCGATAGTGGCAACCGTGTCTTTAGGGTACTGTTCCATATTAATAGTGCTTAGCGCACCTGTATGACAGGCGTTGACACAAGCCGGCAGCAGCCCGACTTCTCTGCGGGGCAAGCAAAATGTACATTTACTGGCTTTGTTTTTTTCGATGTCAAATTGAGGCGCATTATACGGACAGGCAGAGACGCAGTCCATACATCCGTCGCAACGGTTAACATCAATCATCACAATGCCGTCCCGGCGTTTAACATAGGCTCTCCGGGTGCAAACCCTAAAGCACTCCGGGCTTTCACAATGATTACAGGATATCGATATATTTTTCCCCGCTTTAAGAGAAGACACTCTGCGCCAGTTAACATTAAGAGGTGTTGAGTTCTCATTTTTACAAGCCATCTCGCAGGACTTGCACCCTACACAGCGATCGGCGTTAAACAAAAAACCTATTTGCTCTGTCATCCTCAATCCCTCTCGATCTTTTTCACTTCGACAAATGCATTATAAAGTGCAGCACCGGCACTGCCGCTATTCCTTTTTCCCATATCCGCTGATAATCCGGAAAGAAGTTTATTGACAGGCTCCTTGCCGCCTTGGTAAAGCAGAACTATCCCGGGCACTAGTTCGGAATTGATCCTGGCCTTCCGAGTGACCTTACCCTGTCCATTATAGATTATGACCCCATCCTCATCCTTAATCCCTCTCTCGGCTGCATCAAGAGGATTAATAGTTAACACATCTTCTCTCTCATCTCTGCCTAGCCACTCCCGGGCCCAATTCTGTGAATGTATTCCTGTAATATTTTGCGGAGTTAATAAGCGCAGCGGAAAAGAGGAGTCATTCTTTTCATTTCTATATTTAGGCAGGGCCGGTAGTTGATCCTCTTTAGCATCTTTAGAGAAGATCTCGAACTTTCCTGATTTAGTTTTAAAGTTAAAATCCCACCAAGGATTGTTCTGCTCAAGTAATTTTGCCGGCCCTGCAGATAAATCTCTCCAGCTTAATAAGCCGTAATGTCTCAAGACTTCAGGTGTAAACTCTCTCTCAATCCACTCCTCTGCTGTCCGATCAGAGGGAAAATTAGAAAAGTCGGGCCTCAATTCATTTAACCTGCGAGTTAATTGGCGGGCGATTTCCAAGTCGCTTTTGGCCTCAAAATAGGGCGGGATGGCTGGTTCATTAAGAGCCAACCACTGATGCCAATAACTAATATTCAAGTCAAAGTCCTCAAAATGACTTGCCGCAGGTAAGACTATGTCAGACATTTCTCCGGTTTTAGTCATAAATAAATCAACGGTTACGACCATTTCCAGTTCGTTGATTAAACACGTCCACTTTTGAACCTCTTGATCCTGACTCAAGGGATTTCTTCCTGCAATCCATAAAAACCTAACTGGGGGATCAGTCAAAGATAATACTTGAGACGGAAAATAATTAATATCAACGCTTCTCGATACTTGTCCATCATTCGGCCCAGAATGATTTAATAAATTTAAGGGAAATAGATCTATGCCGGGATGGAAGTAGTAAAAACCACCTCCGACTTTTCCCACATTCCCGGTTATCGCACTTAAGGCATAGATTGCTCTTACATTTTGTCCTCCGTTTTGATACCGCTGTAAGCCATATCCACACCACGTAGCCACGGGATCATATTGCCAAAGCAGGTCCGCGAGGAATTGCAGGGTGCGTTCCTCAACTCCGGTTAGACTGCATACTTCTTCAATGCGTACTATCTCATGAAGATATCTGCGAAAACTATCCCAGCCTTCAACATGATTCTCAACAAAGGAGGCATCAAACTTGCCCTTTTCAACCAAGATTTTAGAGATCCCTAAGGCCAGTAAACCGTCTGATCCTGGTCGCACTTGAATATAATGATCGGCCAGAACCGCTGTAGCAGTATACACTGGGTCAATAACAACCAGCACTGCCCCCTTATCTCTGGCCTGATTTATAAAGTTTAACTGATGGATGGCAGTCCAGGCAGGATTAGCCCCCCAAATCACGATTAACTTAGAATCTGACATGGATTCGGGATCAGGGTTTCTTCCCTCCCCTGAACTATAGGCGATTGCATCCAGGCCGGCAGACATACAGGCGTTGCCTCTTAACTTAGTATGGGAACCAAAGCTATTAAACATTCCTTCAGTAGCATAATGCATGAAGCCAACATTGCCCGAGAATTTATTATAGGAGAGAGAAAAATTTGAGCCATAACGCTGATTCAACTCAATTATTTTCTCAGCTATTTGACTTAAGGCCTCATCCCAAGTAATCCGCACCCAATTTCCTGAGCCTCTGGGATATTGTCTCAAAGGATATCTTAGCCGCTCGGGACTATAAACATAACGTGTATAAGCATATCCTTTAGCGCATAAGCGTCCCTGACAATAACCGTGGGCAGGGTCTCCCTCTAGTTTAATCAATTTGCCGTTAACAACATGGGAAAGCATAGCACAGGTATTGTAACAATTTCGAGGGCATACATTCCTATGTATCTTAAGATCATCCATCATAATACCTTCTCCTATCCCCCTGCTTCAGAGATCGGGTTACTTTTCTATTTCTGATGCTTTCAAGTACTTTATCTTAAAGGCCACCATAAGATCCAACTTGGTATCGAAATCATCCAAATTTATAGCCAATATCTCCTCAATTTTCTTCAAGCGATAGCGCAAGGTATTCGGATGTACATAACTAACTTTAGCAGTCTCCTTCAAATCACAGCGGTTTGCCAGGAAGGTTTCCAGGGTTTTCAGCAAATCCGTTTTCTGCACAAGATCATAGCGTTCTAAATCTCCTAAAGTTTCTTTGTAAAGTTCGGCTAACTCTTGACGGTCATGGTTATAGAGGATCTTGGTCACTCCTAACTTATCAAAAAAGGGAGTTCTTAAGCGAGAATCCATTAACTTGCCAAGTTCCAGGGCTACCTTTGCTTCTTGGTAACTCCGAAAGATCTCTTTAGGGTTTTTATAGATTCTTCCAATCCCTAAGCGCAAAGTTCGAGAAGGGATTCTTGTTTGAACAAGATTTTTCACCTTGTCTGTTAATAACTTGGTGTAGTCACTTTGTTCTTGATAGCTGTCTTTCGACTTAAAGAGAATGGCTATAACCTCTCCCTTTTTCTTAGTTAAAACAGGTTTTTCGCCCAACTCGTTCATTACAGATTGTACGCTGTCAAAAAGTACCTCAATTAATTCCTTATCACCGGAAAAATAGTCATAATCATCGAATTCAAAGACTAAAACACATTGCGGTTGACTTAAGTCCCATCCCCAAAGTTCTCCTCGAGAGATAATATCCTTCCCTGATTCCATATTTCCATAGAGCAGGTCAAAGAGAAATGCGTCAATATAGCGTTTCTCTGATAAGGAGAACTCCTTTTCTTTAGCTAACTGAACTGCAAAAACAAGTGAAGCAGCTTCGCCAACCCTTTGTATGGTCGTTGAATCTGAATCAGCTTTCTCTTCAATTATATATAAAAAACCCAAGGTTTCATTTTTAATATAACTCGGAAACGAATAGGCTTCATTGATATTGCTTCCCAAGTTTATCCGACACAATCCCGGATTATTTGACCTTTCAATCTGATTGCTTCTGATGAAGGAGTGTCTTGGATAAGCTTCATGAGTAGAAGCAATAATTTTGTGAAATTCATTAGTCACAATCACTGGTGCATCTATCACCTTTGTTAAGGCTTCAGCTATATCCGCTACTCCAGCCCCTTCGGCAATTATCCTTAGTAATCCAGATTGTAGTTTTTGCACCCCATGAATATCCATTACAATCCTCCTTTCCGTAGACATTTATTAGAGACAAGCATTTGCTTATATGCAGAATAATATTATCATTATATCAGATATCATTGGTGTATGTTGGTGATAATGTCGAAAAGTAGGATTCCAGTGATTGGAATCCTACTTTTCATTTTTTTACTTTATATGCTTTTTTGAAAACAAACTCTGCGAAAGACAAGCCTTCTTCTAATCATCTATAAGTGTCTTAATAATATCCATCCGGGTTATAATCCCAACAATTTTGCCATCCTCGATAACAGGTAAGCGTTTGATTTTTTTACTCACCATTAAAGATGCTGCCTCTTCAATAGATGCTTCTTTATTAATCTTTACCACCTGAGAAGTCATGATTTCCGAGGCTTGCAAGGCAATTAGTTTCTTTAAATCTGACTGGTATTGCCTTACACCACGGTAATATATAAGTGCACCTAAAATTCCCACGACTCCCGGAATCTGAGGATTTGTCTCTTTATGTAACAAGTCTCCTTCACTAACAATTCCTACAAGCTTCCCCTCAGAATCCACCACCGGTGCACCGGAAATTTGATGATCATACAAGATCTTAGCTACTTCCTTGATTTCCATATCCGTTCGAATGGTTATGACATTGGTTTGCATAACATCCTTGACCTTCATGAAATCACTCCTTTTAGCTTTAGTTTTCCAGAATTATAAATTCGTTCCGAAATTATTACTATATTGTACCATAATCGAAGGTATTTGTCTGAAGTTCTAAACTATTGTATCAAGGCTCAAAACTCAAGCTTTATCTTTTAGATACCAGCTGCCCCTCGGCATTAAATAAAGCTCCCGGATCACCGTCATTATTCCAGATATTTGATTGGGTCCAAACAAGGATACCTGCTCCGGATTGCGCTTTTTCTCCGCTGACAACTTTTAGGGTTCCACCACCAGCCAAGGTTGTACCTGCCGGAAATGTATAGGTTTGATTGCCAACCTCACTCACTAATTTCCAACCCGTTAGATCGACGGTTGAATTACTTGAGTTTATTATGCTCACTATTTCACCGCTTAAATCAATGTTTGACAGTTCTACAGTACTTTTAGCTGTGAGATCAGCAGCAGAGGATTTAGTAGAAGCTGATCCATTAGATGGAACCGATGCATTCTTATCAATTTCTATTGACGTCCCATCAGTGGTAACTACAATCGTCCCTGATTGATCCGTCCTATAGACTGCGACTCCAGCCTTGATCAATTTATTGATGACGCTAGGTGCCGGGTGACCGTAATCATTATCCGAACCAACAGAAATAATAGCATTTTCTGGTGACACAGCCTTTAAGAATTCATCCGTTGTCGAACTTTTACTGCCATGATGACCTATTTTAAGGACAGTTGCCTTTAAGTCTTGCCCACTTTTTATCATTTCCGCTTCAGAAATATCTTCCGCGTCTCCTTCGAAAAGAAATGATACTTGGCCATAAGTAAGTTTGAGGACTGCACTGTAATTATTCAGTTCTTCATAACTGCCGCTATTAGGTGCCAGAAATATCCCTTTTAAATCAGGAACTTCGAGTTTCACCCCCGCTTTAGCTTCGATTTTTTTAGCTCCACTGCTTTTAACAGCAGCAATAAAGTCCTCAAAGGTTCTGGAACTGGAGGCAGCATTAGGCAGGTAAACCTTTTTAGTCGGTATGCTTTGCATCACCACATCTAAGCCGCCGATATGGTCTTCATGGGGATGAGTAGCAACAATAGCGGATAACTCATTGATGCCCTTAGATTTTAAATAGTTGACTATTTTTTCTCCATCTTCATTATTTCCGCCATCAATGAGAATTGACTGCCCGCTGGGGGGAATTATTAGGGCACTATCTGCCTGACCGACGTCAAGGAAGTGAACCTGCAGCCTTCCGGCGCCAGCGTTGGTAGCAGTATCTGCAGGATTATTTACCACTGCGCCGCAGCCTGAAAGAAGTATGATTAGGAACATGATAATTGGCATATAAAATTCTTTTATGCGGTTTAACACTGGATGAAGACTCCCTTTCTTATTCATCGAAGAAATTATTTAGAAGGCTTTCGGCTTTCTGGTGACGGCGTAGTGTAGCCTCTGGATTTATGTGAATCTGGATGTTAATTACATCTCCTTCTTTTAGATCAAGGGGCAAACCACTGCGAGGGAAATTGAACATTACGCGGTTGTCCGTTTCTATAACGGCCCACTCTCCTTCAAACCGATCAATAATATACATAGCTGCTTCACTCCTTATATGAGAAATTCCCGCTGACTCTTTGTAAGTCTTTGCTAGAATCATTAATATGTGGGACCCTTGAAAGTTCTTTTCACGAAGCCGAACCAGACCAGTAACCATTAAACATTAAAGTTATTAGTCTGCCGACTCAGCCTGCGTTTTTCCTTCCATTTAGTCAAAACAGTATAGAATGACGGGACAACCACTAAGGTCATAACTGTGGAATAGAAAAGTCCCGCAATAATCGTGATTGCTAAAGCTCTGAACATAAGCTCTTTACCCGTTGCCAGAGATAATAAGCCGGCTATAGCGGTTCCTGCCGTTAATAAAACGGGCTTTAACCGCGCTCTTCCTGCATTAATAACCGCCTGCTCTAAAGCAACCCCAGCATGTCGTTCATTCTCGATGAATTCGATTAATACTATCCCATTCCTGACCACAATCCCTACCAGACATATTAAACCCATAACGGAACCGAAGCCGAAAGGTGTCCTGGTAATCAGAAGTCCTATCATACTGCCGGCGAAAGCCAGATAAACAGTACTCATCACGAGAATTGGCAGACTTAGAGAGTAAAACTGCATGGCGATGACAATTAAAATTAAGAAAATCGCCACAATCATTAGCCTGCCCATATCTGTAAAGATGTCTGTCTGCTCCGAGGTTTCCCCGCCAAACTCCAGTGTATACCCGGCAGGAAGTTTGATCCCTGCCATCAGCGGTCTGATTTTTTCCATAGCTTCCGTTGCCGTCACCCCATCTAAATCAGAGGTCACCTCTGCCAGTCTGCTCAAATTTCTCCTGGGCACGGTATTAATGCTAAAGGACGGCTCCATTTGAGCTACTTCCTTCAAAGGAATCAGCTTTCCACTGGCATTAGGAACATATAACCTGTCAAATACCAACCTAGGGTCTGGGCTTGACTTATCGGAGTACATTACAATGTTGATCAAGTCCTTGCCATTGTCAAATTCACTGACCTCAATTCCTTCTGTGGCTAATCTTAGAGTTTTGGTCAGGTCATCATATTTAACCAGGTTCTGATCCATCTGAGCTTTATTGATGGTTAATTCTATCCCTGTTTTATCTTGACCAATGGAGCCATTAATGTTAACGGCTCCGGGATATTTTAGCAAACTCTCCTTTACTTCGTTTTCCAGGGTTTGCAGAACGTATAGATCTTCCCCGTAGATGCGAATATCTATAGGAGCACCGATTGGCGGTCCGAACTTTATTTCTTTAGCCAGGACACGAATTCCAGGATACATTTCACTAAACTTAGCATTCCACTCCGGCACTAGTTCTTCAGTGCGTTTTTGTTCAGTATTGATCTTGACGACAATTTGCCCTAGGTTATTTCCTTTACCTATCGAAAGATCTCCCCGAAACATGGACGGTGCACTATCTCCAGCATAAGTGTTTACCAGAGTGATTCCCTCTTGTTTTTGAACCCAGGAGGCGATTTCCTGAACCTTTTGATTGGTACCATCCAAACTTTCCCCTTTTGGCATTCTTACATCAATCAACATTTCCCCCCGCACGGAATTAGGAAAAAGCTGTACCGGAAGCAAAGGAAATAAGCCGTAGGCCAGGGTACTGATTAGCACTGCCATTAAACCGACCTTTAAGGGCTTTCTTAAGATTCGGGGCATGAGTTTCTCTGAATACCACAGGGCCAATCTGTCCAGCTGCTTTCCTAAAAAACCGTTACTTTTTGAATGCCGAGCTGGAAATACGGACAACTTTTCAGCTCTCCAATGCCTAAAAATGGGTACAATTGTCAGAGACATGGCCATTGAAGAAATCATGGAGAGGCTAATAATAATTGGCAGAGGTCTAATAAATTGACCGACATTGCCTTGCAAGAAAGCAATAGGACCAAAGGCAAATATAGTTGCGGCAGTCGCAGTAAGAATCGAGATGAACACCTCGTTAGTTCCCTTCACAACTGCCTGTAAGGGAGGTTCCCCCAGCTCGATAAGTCTTCTTTCAATATTGTCGTTAACCACTACGGCATCATCCACTAGGATACCCAAGACGATGATTAAAGCAGCCACAGATACTAAGTTCATGGTAATATTCAGGTTTGGAGTCAGCATTAAGCCCATGGAAAGGGAGATGGGAATCGCCATAGCTATGATACAGGAGGTTACAAAGTTCAAGCCTAAAGAGCACACTAAGAGCACAGCAGCAACAGCCAGCAATACCTCTAGAGTAAGATCTGAGAAAAGATCCTCTATCCGTTCATTTTGAGAATAGACATGATTAAGCTGAGCTCCTGAGGGTAGTTGTTTCTCTAATTCTTTCATCATTTCATCAACATTTTTCTGCATACCGGGAACGTCACTACCGATTTCTCCTTGGACGCTGATGGAAATTGCCGGCTGGCCATTAAAACTGACTAAGGACTCCTCTTTTTCGCAAGCAACAGTGATTGTCGCAACATCCCTCAAGTATACGGGAACACCTTGGTTATTCATAGAGATAACTGTATTATAGAGTGCTTCCGGGTCATGAGTATCTTTGATTTTGAGCTGATAAAGCCTGTCTCCCTGCTCCAGGTCTCCTAAGGGAGTCCGCTCGTTCTCCTTTTTTATAGCTCCGGCGACTTGAGTCCAGGGAATTTCCAATTGATTTATTTTGTGAGTATCTACATCAATTCTTATTTCTTGGTCCGGCAGGCCCATTATGCTTACATCTGCCACATTGGGGAGAGTTCGAAGTTGATCCTTCCAGACCTTTAAGGTATCTCTCAGAGCATAGACCTCTTGATAAGAGTCTGCCGTTACCGTAAAGGTCTCAATAAAGGTTTTGCTTAAATCATCGTTAATTTCCGGTTGTTTACAGTCTGACGGAAGACTGCTTTCTACATCTTTAACTTTATTGCGCAGCTCATTCCATTTTTCTTTGGGATCCACCCCTTCTTGAAGTTGAACAACGATTTTAGAGTATTGAGGATTGGACTGTGAAGTTATGGACTTTAGTCCTTGTATTTCATTAATTTTCTCTTCAATCTTTTTGGTAACCGTCTGTTCGACTTTCTCCGGTGAAGCGCCTGGGTACACCGTAAGAACCATTGCCGTGTCAACCACAATATCCGGTTGTTCTTGATGGGCTAATTGAAAAAAGGTTATAAATCCATAGACCACCAGCATTATAAAGAAAAGCAGGGTGATCTTTCGTTTTTTGATCAAATACTCAATCACTGATCCCCACCCCCGGTTACCTTAACCTGAGCCCCATCAAAAAGGTCATCTACTCCACTAATGATCACCTCTGTACCTTCACTGAGGGGTGAGAGAATTTGAATTTTATTATCTTTCATCTCTCCAACAGTCACTTCTTGCTTGATACTTTTCCCATCATTAATAATAAATACATAGGGGTTTTTTCCGTTTAAGCTTCGAAGGGATTCCACGGGCAAAAATATAGATTGTCGAGTTTGGGTAACATGGTTGCAAACGGCTACCTGACCCGGAACCCAATCATGCTCTTTGTTTTCTATGGTCACTTCAACTCCGATTGTTCCTGTGAGAACATTGGTAGCCGAAAAGATATTAGTTACAGTGCCTTGCTTCTTTTGGCCATATAGACTAACGGTTACCGTATCCCCCTTTTTCCAGTCTCCAATGCTGCTGTCTGGGACGGGAAGTGTCAACTTGAGTAAATCAATATTCCCGAAACGAAGAACCGGGGTGCCTGCTGCTACGAGCTGACCATTGGAGGCCAATTTATTTAACACCGTCCCTTTAAAGGGAGCCTTGAGGACAGTCTTTTCCAAAGCCAACTTTGCTTGGTTAGTGTTTTCTTCCGCCAGCTTGTACCCGGCTAGGGCTGCTTCCTTAAGTTCGGCCCGGGCACCTTCAAGGGCCATGTCATAGGCAGCTTTAGCTGTTCTAAGATCGCTTTCTGATACACTAAGGCTCATTTGCGCCTTTTCATAATCACTTTGGGAAACTGCCCCGGCCTGGAACAAAGCTTCCACTCTCTTTAAGTCATTAAATGCTTTTTGATAGACTGCATTCGCTTTGTCAAAGGCCGCTTTAGCCGTTTCCTTTTCTTGATCTCTCGCCCCATTTAAGGCTTGGTTAAGATTCGCTCTGGCCTGTTCAAGAGAAGCACCGGCAATTTCTGTATTAATTTGATATTGACTGGGGTCTAAACTGGCAATAACGTCCCCACCTGCTAAGTTATCACTCTCCTGTTTTTCTAAAGCAACAATTCTGCCCGGTACTTCAAAGGATAAAATTGCCTCCTCTATAGGCTGCAACATTCCAGAAAGCTCAAGCTTATCCTCAACTTCAACCAATTTTGCTTTTTCCGTTTCTACGTTTTTTATACTTGAACCTGTTTCAGATTCTTCGTTGTGAAGATTAGAACATCCCACGGTAAAGTTAAGTAAAGAAAAAATTAAAACGCAGGAATAAATCATTTTTTTCACAAAATCCACCTCTTTTAATGATAGTAAGGCTCTTCTATACATAGAGATTAGGCATTTGACAAAATAATGTCCCTGCAAAGAATAAAGAAGGATCGTGAAACAGGTTATGTAGCTTTAGGGTTTAATAATCCCTCTAAAAAGATCTTGGCGGCACTTCTGCACAACCTCTCAATCTCTACTGGAATCAGCTCTCCTTCGAGTCTGCTCTGAACCACAAAAAGACCAATAAGAGATTCAACGTACATAAGCGCCGCAATAAAGAAGTCATTTTCTTTCAGTATTCCTTGGTTATATAATTCTGTGAGTTTTTCTTCGAGAATCTCGATCACCGTTTTTAGGGTTTTTGTTACATTCCTGCTTAATTCGGATCTCTTTTTGGATTCTATAATTGCAACTATTAATACCCCTTTACTCTCGACAATGCGTTGATAGAGTTCCATACCAAATTGAAAGAACATTTCTTCCGGAGAAAGTTGACTTTGAACAATGCTCTTAAGTCTTGAGTGACTATAATTAGTAATTTCCTTGGATATTTCCAGAAAGATGCCTTCTTTGCTTTTAAAATGCCTAAAGAGGGTGGCTTCATTGACACCTGCTGTTTTAGCAATCATTTTTGTAGTGGTTCCTTTAAAACCATTCTCCATGAATAATTGTCTGGCTGCTTCAATTATGTTCAGGCTTAGAGTATTATCTTGAGGATTCTTAAGTTCAGGATTTTCCACGAGCTAGACCTCCTATAAAGTGGTAGCATGAGTGCAAGTATGTACTTGCACTCATGCTACCACTTTATAGGTAAGAATTCAAGGTGTATTTTTGGGTCAGCTTTAGCTGAACCAGTTCACTGATGTCTCTCCAAAAAAGCCTTGCTTTTGAAGTTTAAGATTCTGTTAATACTATAGTAGCTATTGTTGTTTTATAGCTCTAATTCATCACAAAACTTAAAAAACTTAATATGATTATAGAAGGCTGGAACCCTTTATCCCTCAAAGACATAGATTGGTTGTAGTTGATAATGGTTATCAGACAAAAGGAGGACATATAACATGTGTGGTATCGTTGGTATGGTAAATTGGAGGCAGGATCTAACTCAACAAAAAGAGGTCCTAGTCAGTATGACTAATACCCTAATTCCTCGTGGACCTGATGCAGAAGGGTATTGGCTTTCCCCTCGTGCAGCGTTTGGACATAGACGACTAATCGTGGTGGATCCCCAGGGAGGTCTTCAACCCATGATTCGTCAACGGGGAGAACATACGTATACACTGATCTATAACGGTGAGCTCTATAATACACCTGAGATTCGTCAGGAACTTTTAAGTCGTGGTTACTCCTTTGAAGGCCATTCCGATACAGAGGCAGTATTATTGTCCTATATGGAGTGGGGGCCTTCTTGCGTGGAACGTCTCAATGGAATCTTCGCCTTTGGAATTTGGGACAGCAGAGAGCAAAACTTATTTGTTACGCGGGACCGCTTAGGGGTTAAACCCCTCTTTTACTCTGAAAAGGCCGGCTCTCTTATTTTCGCCTCCGAACTAAAAGCTTTATTGAAACACCCGGATATTTCCCCCACCTTAGGGCAAGAAGGCTTATCTGAGATCTTTCTCGTTGGCCCAGCCCGCAGTCCCGGGGTAGGTGTTTTTGAGGGCATTTCCGAGTTAAAACCTGGTCATGCACTTAAATATTCGGCCAATGGTCTAAGTATTTATAGGTATTGGGCCTTACCTAATAATATCCATGAAGACGATTTAAATACTACGACCCAAAAAATTCGCGAGCTTTTTCTCGATACAGTAAAACGTCAACTAGTTTCAGATGTCCCTATTGGAACCCTACTATCGGGAGGCTTAGATTCCAGCGCCATTACAGCCATAGCCGCAGTGGCTCAAGCAGAAAATCAAAAAGGATCACTGCCCACCTTCTCGGTTGACTATGCTGATAATGACAAATATTTTCTGCCTAATGCCTTTCAGCCCGGTGCCGATGGACCTTGGATTGAAAGAATGTCCCAGGCCTTTAACACTCAGCACACAAATTGTAAATTTAATATACCGGAACTGGTTGAGTCCCTCAAAGACTCTACCCTGGCCCGAGATCTGCCTGGGATGGCCGATGTGGATGCCTCTTTACTGCTCTTTTCCCGAGAAATCAAGCAAAGAATTACCGTGGGCTTATCCGGAGAATGTGCCGACGAAATCTTCGGAGGCTACCCCTGGTTTCATCGGCAAGAATCCCTGGAGGCCCAAACCTTTCCCTGGGCTCTTCACGTAGAAAACAGATTGCAGGTACTATCCCCTGAGCTGATTGATCGTCTCCAACCTCATAGCTACTTAAAGAAACGTTATGAGGAGGCACTGTCAGAAATTCCAAATTTGCCGGGCTCTGGCACGATTCATCAAGACAGCAGAACTTTATCCGGAGAACTACAACGGGAAGCCCGAATTCGGGAAATCAGCTATTTGACCATAACTCGTTTCATGCCAACGCTTCTCGATCGCAAAGACCGCATGACCATGGCTACGGGCCTGGAGGTGCGTGTCCCCTTCTGTGACCATAGGTTAGTTGAATACGCCTGGAATATTCCTTGGGAGATGAAGGCGATCGAAGGCAGAGAAAAAGGACTCCTTAGACATGCGCTGACGGGCATCTTACCCGAAGATGTACTCTGGCGCCGTAAAAGTCCTTATCCAAAAACCCATCATCCCAACTATTTATCCTCTGTTCGCACTTGGCTCCAAGAAATTATTGAAGACAGCACCTCCCCCATTCTTCCGTTTCTCAATCTCTCAGAACTAAGAAGTTTAATGAAGCTCTCGGATACAATTCCCTCCGGTCGCCCTTGGTTCGGTCAATTAATGGATATTCCCCAGCTTTTTGCCTATCTAATCCAGACCAATTTCTGGTTAAAAGAGAACAAAATCCAGTTCCGCTAAGAGCAGTAGGTTAATAGAATAGAAGGGCCTGCAATAACTTACAGGCCCTTCCTAAATAGAACTTTCTAACCTACTTCTTTTTTTCTCATAGGCAACCAGAATTTTACGATTTTTCCACCTTAATAACCTTAATATCTAACTGGGACTTTGGGCAATCCGGCAAGGGTCCAGAGGCCAAATGGTGCATCGATGCACCATTTGATTTTAGCCTTTTATCTCAACAGACTTTCGGAAAGCCTTAACTTTAGTTATTCGAAATCCGATAACCTCCATTACTTCAAAGACAACACCCTCAAAACTAATCTTATCTCCCTTGACGGGCTTACGCCCTAACCTGGAGAAGATGTATCCACCAATGGTAGTAACAGTTTCTTCCTCTAACTCAATATCGAGCATTTCAGATACTTCTTCCATTAATACACGTCCATTAATCAGATACTCATTTTCAGCTAGCTTTTGAATGGAGGGTTGTTCCGACTCAAACTCATCATATATTTCTCCCACTAATTCTTCCAACATATCTTCAATCGTGACCAGCCCTGCACTTCCTCCGAACTCATCCACAACCACAGCCATATGAGTGTGCTGACTCCTCATTCTCTGGACAAGATGTGAAATTGGCATACCCTCAGGTACTGCCAGAACATCTCGCTTAATCAGCAAAATATCCTTCTCTCCCGACTCTTGCAGTCGGAGGATATCTCTCATATGGACTAAGCCAACCACATTATCTTTATCATCATCACACAGCAAATATCGAGTGTGTCCATAGTCTTTAATGGTTTGAATAATTTCCTCAAATGTGTCCTGGAGAAATACGCATACCATATCCTGGCGGGGAACCATTACTTCACTAGCATTTCGATCTGAGAATTCAAAGACATTATCCAGTAGTTTTCCTTCGAGTTTATCTAAATAGCCGTGTTTTTGACTGGCATCAACCAGCATTCTTAATTCCTCTTCACTATGGGATAAATCAGCCTCATTGGCAGGTTCGATTTTCCAGATGCGCAACACAAGATTAGCTAAGCCATTCAGGGAGCGAATAACAGGATAACAGATCCAATAAAAGGCTTTGAGAAACCCCGCGGTAGCAAGGGCAGTAGATTCAGCCTTTTGGATGGCCAATGATTTTGGAACAAGTTCTCCTAAAACAATGTGCAATAAAGAAATGATTGAAAAAGCAATCGCTATTGAGATGGTATGAGTATAGAGCATATTCCAACCAGCTATCCCAGTAAACAATGGTTCAATTAACGCTGCGATTGCCGGTTCACCAATCCAGCCTAAACCTAAAGATGAGAGGGTAATGCCCAACTGACAAGCTGAAAGATAAGCATCCAGTTGAGAAGTAACATCCAGGGCAGTTTGAGCTCTCGGGGAACCATTCTCAGCGAGTTCAGCCAAACGTGTCTTTCTTACTTTGACCAAAGAAAATTCTGCCGCCACAAACAGCCCATTTAAACCCACTAACAAAAATGCGATTAAAATCATTATGATACTCCAAAGCAGACCGTCGATGATTGATTTCCTCCTTTAAATTTCAAAAACAAAAAAATTTCTTCACTTATTTTTCTTAAATATTGCAGCTATTATACACATTTATTTAGGCTGATTATGAGACTATCAAAAAACCTCCTGGGTAGACAGGGGACGATTCTGTCAGGCTCTGAGGCGGAGCGCTTTTCGGCTGTGTTAACCCGTGCGAAGACGGTGTCTTCGTCGCACGAATTAGCTAGTCTTGCACGGATGTGGTCGAAGCCTCCCTGCCCCGAGCGACCCGTTTTCGACTAAACTGCCTCGTGCACATCCGGCAACTCACTCATCTTAGTCTCCGGAAGCTTTCTCTTCACAAGGACTTTTGTGATTCTAAAGCCTAAAACCTCCATAACTTCGAAATGGAAGCCATCAAAATATATGACATCCCCTTTAACTGGCTTTCTGCCAATTCTAGAAAAAACATACCCTCCAATAGTTGAAACTGTTTCTTCCTCTAACTGAATGCCTAACATTTCCGAGACCTCTTCCATGAGAACCCGTCCGTTGAGTACGTATTCGTTTTCGTCGATTTTTTCGATTGGCGGTTGTTCTGATTCAAATTCGTCATAGATTTCGCCAACTAACTCTTCCAACATGTCTTCCAGGGTAACCAGTCCCGCTGATCCGCCAAATTCATCCACTACTACTGCCATATGCGTCCGTTGACTGCGCATTCTCTGGACAAGATGAGAAATCGGCATACCCTCAGGAACTGCCAGGATATCCCGCTTAATCTGAGCAATATCTTTTACACCGGTCTTTTCCTGCAAACAAATAATGTCTCGCATATGCACTAAACCCAGGACATGATCTTTATCGTCATCACATAGAGGGTATCTGGTATGCCCGTGTTCCTTAACTACTTGAAGAATTTCCTCAAAAGTATCTTGAATAAAGATGCAAACCATATCCTGGCGAGGAATCATAACCTCACTGGCAATCCGATCTGAAAATTCAAAGACATTGTCCAGCAGCTTACCTTCTAATTTATCTAAATATCCATGCTTCTGACTAGCATCGACTAACATTCGAAGTTCTTCTTCACTATGGGACAAATCAGCCTCATTAGCAGGTTCAATTCCCCAAATGCGCAGCACGATATTGGCGATGCTATTAAGGGTCCAAATTATTGGATAGAATAACCAATAAAAGAATTTCAAGAAGCCTGCACTTGCCAGGGCAATACTTTCTGCTTTTTGAATGGCCAATGATTTAGGCACCAGTTCTCCAAGCACAATGTGTAAAAACGAGATGAATATAAAAGATATTGCTATAGCCACAGAATGAGTGTAAATAGTATTCCAGCCGGCAACTTTAACAAATAAAGGTTCAATCAGAGTTGCAATTGCAGGTTCACCCAGCCAACCTAAACCTAAAGATGCCAATGTAATTCCCAATTGGCAGGCTGATAGATAAGCATCCAGTTGTGCAGTGACATCAAGGGCACTCTTTGCTCTACGTGAGCCGTTATCTGCAAGTTCTGCCAAACGGGTCTTGCGAACTTTGACCATTGCAAATTCAGCTGCTACGAAAACACCGTTTAATCCGACTAACAATAAAGCAATTAAGACCTTTATGCCACTCCAGAGCAGACCGTCTATGATTTTTCTCCTCCTTTAAATATCTGAAAACCTAATTATATCTATTATTATCTATTACGGTTATTTGTACTTATGCTAAATTAAGAGGGGGAATACATTATCATGCTTATTTACGGATTTTCTTCCCGTTTCTCTTTTCCTCTTAAAAAATTCAGAACGGTTTCGTCCTCTTCAATGCCGATGATATGCTTCATCATATACTCGTATCCTGAGATTGAAGTACTCACTTGGCTGTTAATTGAACCGGCCGGTTTATCCTCAGTAGTTGAACTCTCAGGAGTAAAAAATAATTCTTCTAAAGAAAACATTATTGCTGGTTCAGGTTCTAGGTCTAGTGACGGTTCTAGTTCTAATTCTAATTCTAATTCTGATTCTAATTCTGATTCTAATTCTGATTCTAATTCTGATTCTAATTCTGATTCTGGTTCTGGTTCTGGTTCAGCCTCAACCTCTTGCTTATCGATTTGTGGTTCCTCCTTCAAGGAATCCATGTTCTCAAATTCAGGCACATCTACTGATAAGGTATGATGAGAAGTATTAAAAGGCTCTTTTTGAACTAATACTTGTTTTAAGGTCTCCTTGATAAAAGAGCTCCTCTTCTCCGGATCAATTTGTTGTAAAGCCAGCCAAAGATCCTCCTCTGAAGATTTATCAAAATACAGAGGTATAAATAAGGGCTGAAACGGCATTATTCTGGTACGTCCGATTTCTTGGTAATATTATTGACCAAAGTGGCAGCCATAATCCGAAAGCCTGTAGCATTGCCAAATTGAGGATCTTCGATTAGATTTTTATTTTCCATCTGAATATATTCATAAACCATTTCACCGACTTTTCCGGCAACAATTACAGTATGCATTTTACCGAGCATCGGTTTTAATGCCTTTTTCACTTCGCGAGTAATATCCGTTCCCAACTGGGTCAGCATACTCTTCATAATCGGATTAAGATTGATGGTTCCATTATTCCAGGGATACAGGCCGCCATTAACCCTGAAAATTTTATCCAGCTCTTTATCATCTGTTTCAAGGGGATTAGCATGACTGCTGGTCAGTTCTTTGAGCTTTTCAGCCACACCAATATAAGCCCACTTTAACCCTTTTTCAATACTAAAGGAGTTCGGAGGATCGAGCATAACTCCATCATAGAAAGTAGCAATATCCGTAGTTCTAAACCCCGGATCAATGACCACAACGTACCCGCTAAACAACTTAGGACTAGTTGGGATTCCGTAATCATTAAGAGTTTCCTTAATAAAAACGCCATAACTTTGGGGAAGTACACGAGAGCGCAAAATGTTGAGCTGACGGGTCATTCCTTCCAAGGGCCCGGAACGGAACATGACTGAAAAAGAGCCTTTCAACTCAGCTTCATATTTGTCCTTTAGGGATGCATAGTATTTAACAGGAACGCCGGTTCCCAGGTAGACATTCGCTTTGGGACTCTTTTGAGCAAGGGCTAAAGCGACCACCAATAAGGCAGTAGCTTCTTCATCCGAGGATTTGTCCTCGTCCCAACAATAATGGGCTTCGTTGGGATTTAAGCTTTCCGCTAAACTCCCCATAAAATAATGCTTCTCTACACCCGTGGAGTTATTCTTAACAATCACGTCCAAGGATGCTATTTGAGTTTGTAAATCAGACCCCTTACCAATTAAGGTATTACCTAATGTTGAAAAAATTCGTTCATTGCCTTTACAAATGACAGCGGGAAATAAAACCTTTGTTTCACCTGTATCTAGTTTAATCGCTCCAAATCCAGGATCCGCTCCAGCTACTAGGATATCACTTTCAAACACACCGGTTCCTCCTATTCGTCCAATAACAGTCTATTTTCTATAAAACAGTCTATAAAAATTGAAAAAGTACGTGCTTACTAATACCTACCATTATATACGAAGGAAACTCTCTTGTAAAAATCTGTGTCAAAGAATTCTCTAATATTTTCCTTGAGATTCAAAAAAAGTTGTGCTATTCTAAAATAAATTAATACCCTACATTTTAGGTGCCCCTAAGGGAGAATAGGGAAGTTCGGTAAGTTATACTATAACAAATCCGACGCGGACCCACCACTGTATTCGATGAGCTTCGTGAACCACTGGTTTTTCCGGGAAGGTTGACGAGCAAAGCGATGAATCGATAGCCAGGAGACCTGCCTAAAGATGTTTATGTCTTTTCATTATTTTATGGGAAGCAGCGGTGATGACGGTAAAGTCCCGACTACAGTTTATTTGTGGTCGGGACTTTTCTATTTTGAAAATTATTATAAAATAGGGGGAGGAAATTATATGGAAAGCTTCACCGAAGAACAACTCTACACTCAATTACAAAAACTAATTTCGGACATCAAAGGTCTGGACCAAGAAGCAATGGATCAAATTCAAGGGCGTTTAGATTCTCTCACAAAGCCCCAAGGAAGTCTGGGCCAGTTAGAACATATTGCCAAGCAACTTGGTGGGATTCAACGAACCTCCAAGCCGATAATTCAAAAGAAAGCCGTTCTCACAATGGCAGGAGATCACGGTGTCGTTGAAGAAGGAGTAAGTGCCTTTCCCCAAGAAGTAACTCCTCAGATGGCCTATAACATTATGAATGGCGGCGCAGCCATCAATGTCTTAGCGCGGCAGGCAAATGCCGAGGTCTTTTTAACAGATGTAGGTATTGCCTTCCCGATAGAGGGACAACTTATTCAAAAACGCGTAGCCAATGGCACCAAAAACATGACTAAAGGTCCGGCTATGTCACGTTATGAAGCTTTGCAAGCTCTCCTGGCCGGTGCCTCAGTGGCGGAGGAAAAGATTCGTGAAGGCTATAACCTCTTTGCCACCGGGGAACTGGGAATTGGCAATACTACCCCCAGTTCTGCCATTGTTGCTTTATTAACTAATTCTCCTATCGAAGAAGTTGTCGGACGGGGGACAGGCATTGACGATGAGGGAATCATAAGAAAACGCCGGGCTATTGAAAAAGCCATTGAGGTCAATCAGCCGGACACCTCGGATGCTCTAGATGTTCTTAGCAAAGTCGGGGGCTTAGAAATCGCCGCAATTGCCGGTTCCATCCTGCAAGCTGCTGCCAGCCATGTTCCCATTGTCATTGATGGCTTTATCTCCACTGCTGGGGCACTCATTGCGGCTAAACTTGCTCCACAATCCATTGCTTATATGATCCCTTCTCACGGTTCAATGGAAATAGGCCACCGTAAAGCTTTGGCCGGTCTGGGCCTCGATCCTGTGCTCAACCTTAATATGAGGCTTGGCGAAGGAACAGGTGCAGCCTTGACCTTTTATTTCGTAGAAGCAGCTCTTCGTATCATCGAGGAAATGGCTACCTTCGCCGATGCGGGAGTTAGCGAAAAATCCAGCTAATATTAACTACGGGGAGTCGATGAACCTATGTCTCAGTTTACACTCATCACAGGTGGTGCTCGGAGCGGCAAGAGCTCTTTTGCAGAACTTCTTGCTGCTCAGGACAATCGTCCGGTCATTTACATTGCAACAGCCCAAATCTGGGATGGGGAAATGGCTATTCGGGTTAAAAAACACCAACAGCAGCGTCCCTCCTCTTGGCGGCTCATCGAAGAGCCCTTGGAAATTGGGCAAACCTTAACTCAACTTAAAGATGAGGAGGGAGTCATCCTTCTTGATTGTGTCACTCTTTGGCTTACAAATATGCTCCTAGCCGGACAAGCCGAACACTCAAGTCAGGAAGCATATGAATCAGAATCAACTCCCGATTCCCCAGATCACTCCCATCTTTATAACCATGTAGAGCCGAAAGTCTTGGCTGCGGTTAAAGAAGTTGCAGGTCTTGCTCAAGAGATTAAACCGAAGGTCATCTTTGTCAGCAACGAAGTAGGACAAGGGATAGTCCCCGAAAACCCCTTAGCTCGGGCCTACAGGGATTTAGCCGGACGAAGCAATCAGATATTGGCCAGAAGTGCTGACCATGTGTATATGGTTATCGCCGGTTTACCTATGGATTTGAAAACCTCCGGCGAGAAGCTGCTTGCTTCTCTGCACAAGGAGTGATTATAAATGCGCGGGCTTCTGATTGCTCTGACTTTTTTCACTCGCATCCCTTTACCTGTTCCCCAAGACATCACAACAGAAGAATTCACACGAAGCTATCGCTTCTATCCCCTAGTGGGGTTGATCATTGGTCTGCTCCTCTGGCTGTTGGCCAAAGCCCTTATTCCATATTTTCCACCTTTGGTTATAGGGGCTATCTTGTTAGGTGCTGAGTTAATGCTCACCGGAGGAATTCACCTAGATGGTTTCATGGACAGCATGGATGGCTTATTATCCGCTCGAAGCCCCGAGAGGATTTTAGAAATCATGAAGGACAGCCGAGTTGGCGCTCATGCCTCCATGGCTTTGGTGGGCTTGCTGCTCTTAAAGTTCAGCTTACTTGCCAGCCTGACTCCCTCAATGTTAACTATTTTGATTATAATGCCTATGCTCGCACGCTGGGTCTTTCAGATAGGGGTTATTGCCTTTCCCTATGCTCGTTCTCAGGGACTGGGCAAAGGATTTCACGAAGCTTCTCAGTGGGTTACTTTCCTGCTTGGCGGGGCAGTCATATTCGGCCTATCCTTTTACCTTCTTGGTTTAGCCGGCCCGGTTGCCTTTGGAGTATCGGCCTTAATAATCACTCTCATGTCTTCGAGAATTTCTGCGCTCTTAGGGGGATTAACCGGGGATCTCTATGGAGCATTTATTGAACTATCTGAAGTTATCTGCTTGTTAGTGGCTTTTCCCTTCCTTAGGTGATTCTTCAAGGACGGAACTAATTTTTCCCGGTACGTTACTACAGCGATTAGAATGCTTATACAGAAACAGATATAGAAGCGTTAAGGTTTAGGGACTTTGTCCCCGAAATCTTACGCTTTTTATTTTCATAACTAGCTCCATTCCCAAGCCATAAATAAGTTTGGATATAATGGTTAATATTAACTAAGGGCTTAGGCAACTGAGTTGGCTTCTCAGAATCATAGGCCCTTGAATCTGTGAGAAAGAAACTTCCAGAAAGTATGTACTGCACTGTACCACTTTCTGACTAGTATGGAAAGGGATGGGGGTTATGCTCAGTTATCTGCTTAGCAGACTGAAATATCTGAAGCTGCTTGGACAAAACTATAAATTGAGCCAAAGTAACTCTACAGCTTCTAAAGACAAAGACGAAAAAAGCACCACCAGTCACCTTTCCGCAAGTCTTAAAAACAACCTGGATCTTTTCAGAGAATCCCTAGGTAATAATTATGATGTTGTCATCAGAGAGTTCACGATTAATCTGCCAAAACAAGTCGATGCGGCATTGCTATATCTTACAGGGATGACAGATCCAAAAATAGTTAATGACAGTATCCTTAAGCCCTTAATGTTTGAATCACAGTTGGACAAGACCACACTTGCATCAAAACTTGATATTATCGAAATTATCAGAACCACCATGCTTTCAGTGGGAGAAGTAAGCAAATCCAATTCCATTAACGATCTCGTTGATAATTGTATGGCTGGTACAAGTATTCTATTAGTTGATGGGTGCCCTGAGGCCTTATTAATAATGACAGCCGACTGGAAAGCCCGCAGTGTGGACGAGCCAAAAACTGAATCTGTCGTTCGCGGACCCCGGGAGGGTTTTATTGAAAATATCTTAACGAACACTACCTTATTAAGGCGCAAAATAAAAAACCCGGATTTAATCCTAGAAACTATGAAGATAGGTCAACGAACCAAGACAAGTGTTTGTATTGCTTATATAAAAGGCCTTGCCAACCCCTCACTCATTGAAGAAATCAAGCGCAGACTTAACAACATTAAAACCGATTCGATCTTAGAGTCGGGTTATATTGAGCAATTCATTGAAGACGCTCCTTTCTCAATTTTTTCTACCGTGGGCAACACAGAAAAACCCGACTCTGTGGCGGCTAAAATTCTGGAAGGGAGAGCTGCAATTTTTGTAGATGGTACTCCTTTTGTGCTTACTGTTCCCTTGCTTTTATTTGAAAACTTTCAAAGCGCTGAAGATTATTACTCCAGACCTTATTTCGTCAGCTTCATTCGCTTAATTAGATTTATGGCTTATCTGATTAGTATCCTAGCACCGGCTACTTATGTAGCCTTAACTACCTATCATCAAGAGTTAATTCCAACCCCACTGCTATTTAGTATGGCCTCGGCTCAGGAAGGCGTACCTTTTCCGGCAATTGTGGAAGCCGTAGGTATGGGCGTTGTATTTGAGATTCTTAGAGAAGCAGGGGTTAGATTGCCTCGACCTGTGGGGCAAGCAGTAAGTATTGTCGGCGCTCTGGTTATTGGCCAGTCTGCGGTAACCGCAGGCTTAATCGGAGCACCTATGGTTATTGTAGTAGCCTTAACTGCCGTCGCTAGTTTTGTCGTGCCGGCTCAAACAGACTCCGGTGGAATATTGCGGATAGTCTTTGTCACCCTGGCTGGGTTTTCCGGTGGTTTTGGTATTATCATCGGTCTTATCGGGCTCTTCATTCATCTAACATCTTTGAGATCCTTTGGCACTCCATTTCTTTCCCCGATAGCTCCCCTTAGTGCTGCCGATTTAAAAGATTCCTTTATCAGAGCACCTTTATGGGCAATGATAACTCGTCCCAGCTTTATGGGCAGTGAAGATACTCAGCGCAAGGATTTTCGTCTAAAACCCAGTCCTCCCTCGGAAAAAGAAAGTCAATCTGAATAATTATAATTTAGGAGTAGTGATGAAAAGCGTAAAGAAAGCGGCAGCCCTACTGACAACAATCTTAATTCTTTCTTTAGGTACTACCGGCTGTTGGAATCGTCGTGAATTGCCCAATCTAGGAATTGTCATGGGGGCTGGGCTGGATAAGAACGAGGATTCCGGTAAATTAGAGGTCACGGCCCAACTGATCAAAACTTCCGAGCTCAATTCTGGGGGTACTGGGGAGGGGGGTGGCGGAGGAAGCGGAGACTCCAGAGCGTATTGGAATCTGCAAAACACGGGAGAAGGTATGTTTGCAACAATTAGAGGTTTTACCCATAAATCAAGCCGTAAATTATACTGGCCTCATAATCAGGTGATAATCTTTGGGCATTCTCTGGCCGAACAAGGCATCCAAGAATACCTGGATTTCTTTGTCCGGGATCAGGAAACTCGTCTGGAGGTGTATATGCTTGTCGCCCAAGACAAAGCAAGCGAAATCCTAGATTTTCAACCAAAGCTGGAAAAAATCCCTGCAGTGGGTATATCAGAATTAATGGAATCGCAGTCCGCAAACTCGCAAACATGTGTCACGCAACTTAACGAGTTTGTCACCCGTTTAATGAGCCCCACAACAGCTCCTATCGCACCTATTATAAAAATAGAGGGCCAAGGGGCTAACAGCGAGTTGTCTGTGGAAGGTACTGCTGTCTTTAAAAAGGACAAATTGATTGGTCAACTTACCAAGGAAGAAACTCGAGGACTGTTATGGGCAATAAATAAGGTAAAGAGTGGAATCATTAAGGTCAGGTGTCCCGACTGCCAAGGAATAGCGAGTTTAGAAATCATCCGCTCTAAAGGCAAAATCACCTCTCAAATAATTGACAGTAAGCCCTCGATCACAATTGAAATCGAAGAAGAAGGCAATATTGGCGATCAATCTTGCGATGCAAACTTAGTAGCCCCTGATGCCGCTGAAAAGTTGACCAAGCAAGCAGAAAAGGCTATCCTCGACGAAGTAGAATCAGCTTTGAAAAAGTCCCAAAAGCTTAAAGCAGATATCTTTGGATTTGGGGATATATTCCACCAAAGACACCTGAAGGAGTGGACACAGATGAAAGATGATTGGGATGAAATCTACTCCAATCTTGATGTAGAAATTACTGTCCAAGCCAAAATACGCAGATCCGGATTGATCGGGCGACCTGCAACACCAGAAAAGGAGCAATAGACCTTAATGAGACTTGAAAAAGGAGTAATATCCAGCCTTCAATTGTTCTTCTTGGTTAATTGTTTTATACAAGGGGCACTCTTGCCTTTGACCTTTGCTTACCCAATTTCTAAGCACGATACCTGGTTGGCAGTGATAGCGGCTATGATTATCGGTACCGTAATAGCTTTAGTCTATATTTCACTTGCCAATTTATTTCCCGGCAAGAACTTTGTCCAAATTAACGATCTTATTTACGGTTCCTATCTGGGTAAGTTTATCTCTTTACAATACAGCCTTTTCTTTCTAATAACCTTGTCCGGATATCTTTGGTTTATTGGCGATTTCGTCCTGACCTTTATTATGCCGGAAACTCCCATGAGCTTCATTATGATCATGTTTGCTTTCATCTGTGCTTGGGCAGTACGGCAAGGAATTGAAGTAATCGCCAGAATGTCTGTAGTGATTGCTTTTATCCCGGCAATAATTGTCTTCATAACCTTTGCCATGCTTTTAAAAGATATGAAGTTTACAAATTTCTTACCAATTTTGGAGATACCTATAGGAGATTTGATTCAGAGCACACATATAATCACCCATATTTCATTTTCTCAAGTATTTGTCTTTTTGATGATTCTTCCCTCAGTAGATGAAAAACGCAAGGCCAAGAAACCAATTCTCTTAGGAATGATTAGTGCGGGACTTATATTAGTATTAGGTACCATACGCAACATAGCAACACTCGGCCCTCTTAGTCCAGTAGTGACTTCTCCTTCAATGGAATCAGTACGCTTGATTAATATCGGTAAGATATTAACTAGGCTGGAAATATTCGTGGCAATGGCTCAAATCCTATTATTATTTGTATTATCGTGTATTTTTTATTATGCGACGGTTTTGAGTATAGCCCAGATGACAAAACTCCGCACCTATCAGCCTCTGGTTGTAATAATTGGTGTCCTGAGCATTGTTTTAGCTCTTATATCCTATCAATCAAAAATGCAATTAAGCTATTCAATCATGTATAATACACCCATCGTTAGCTTACATTTTTATCTTGTTCTTCCTTTTATGTCTTTAATTGTAGCGAAACTAAGAAAACTACCCCAAAATAACGGAAGGAATTAACTGCCATGCTTTTATTATTAATATCTGCTTTTTTAGGGGTTGTCCTCTATGAAGTCCCGAATTTAATTAGAAACAAATATTGGCGAGAATTAGTGGTATTTTCAGTCCTCTTCTCCTTAACTTTTATGCTGGCTCTGTTGCAAACATTAGGATTTCAAATTCCTAGCCCTGCCATAGGAGTTGATTATCTTGTTGAGGATATCCTGCACATAAACTATCGTTAGGATATCTCCTTTATCCATATATAATTTTGCCAACCCTACTAATATACGATAAACTATACATAATCAAATGCAGGGGGGTTAAGATCTGTATGTTAACGGATTTTATCCTGACTTTTTCTATTTATGCCTTTGCAGGCTGGGTTATGGAAACTCTATATCGTTCCTCCAACCAACGCAGGCTCGTAAATCCCGGATTTCTGAGCGGCCCTTTTCTCCCCATTTATGGATTCTTTTCTACTTTGGTAATTTGGACTTCTGAACTGATAAGCGGCGTCTCCTTACCTCTACAATTTCTATGGTTTGTCTTTTTATCGACCTTGCTGGAATATGTAGCCGGTTGGTTCTTCGAGCGTTTCTATCACTTGCAACTCTGGGATTATCACTCTATTCCTTTTAATTTACAGGGACGAATTGCCCTTCCTTTCAGTTTGATCTGGGGGGGATTAGGACTTGTGTTTTATCATATCATTAATCCGACGGTTCAACTGCAAATTCAACTCACCCCTTTTCCGGTTCGTACTGCTTTTGCTCTAATCATGTCTGTCTATGTGATTTGGGATTTAATTCACTCTTCTTTGTTATTACGCCGTTTAGAGCACTTTGTTACCGCCTTTCAAGAACGTTATGAACGATTGGAATTACCAACCTTCCATATTGCCTGCTCTCCCTTTTATCGACTACTGCATACCTATCCAAAAATGCGTCACACTTTACATGAGAAGATGGCCTTACTCTATGCTAAGCAAGAAGCCATGGAACACTTTCTAAAGCTTCAGCGCAATAAATTCTACAACCCAGATAGTGAAAACAATACTCACTCACTTGACTAGGAAGGTGAAGTCATTGAGTCTATCTAAGCAGGTGGAAGACATTTTAAACCATGAGGAATATCAACAGTTAGGGCAATTCACCCATCATAGGCCTTTTACTACTCTTGAACATTCTCTCCGGGTTGCCCAAATAGCCTATAATTGGTCTATCCGACTGGAAGACAAAGTAAATCTGGATACCTGTGCTGTCACTCGGGGAGCCCTCCTTCACGACTTCTTCTTGTACGATTGGCATAAACTCAGACCGGATGGATCCAGATGGCATGGTTTTCGTCATCCAAGAATTGCCTGTCAGAATGCAGAACGGTGTTTCGAACTCAGTGATAAGGAAAAGGACATCATTTTAAGTCATATGTGGCCCCTTACTCTCCGCCTACCCCGCAGTAAAGAAGCTTTTCTGGTTATGTTCGCTGATAAGATAGCCTCTATTCAAGAATTTCGCTGTAAATTCAAGAGGCAACTCCCCCCCTCTGAGAGATACACCTCTCTTCACCTTATCAAACATGGTAAGCTCCTTCGCCTGAAAACGTCACCTACGAGGCCCCATTAGCGTAGAGTGCAAAAAAATTGCCAACAGCATTTACTTAGTCCAATTATTATTAGTGGGTAGAAACTCGGCTGCTCCACGAAGACGCTGTCTTCGCACGAATTAGCCTTTTTGCAGTATGCACCGAAACGTTATGCTTTCAGATTAGTATAATTACGGCATGCCTTTGATAGCATGCCGTTTGGTTTAAGGAAGGTGAAGTCTTGACCAAGAAATTTTTTTCATTCTTTACTCTGGCAGTCTCCTTAACCTTTGTCGTTTTACTGTATCCTGAACTCCAGAATCCCTCTGCTTTTCAGATGCTTGTTACCCAATGGGGATGGGTTAGTATCTTTGTTGACCTATTCATCTTAATGCTTCTGGCCCTCTTTCCTATAACTCCCTTTGCCTTAATCGCGGGGGGGAACACCCTCATTTTTGGTTGGGTTAACGGTTTTCTCCTCTCTCTGGTCGGAAGTTTGCTGGGAGCCTCACTGGGTTTCTATTTATCCCGCAATCTAGGACAAGAATGGGCCCAGCCTAAAATTGCGAAGCTAGGGAAATGGGCTAACTTAATTGAAGGAAATAGCTTTTCCATTATCCTAATATCCCGACTAATTCCCATTCTACCCTCAGCTGCAGTCAACTATGCTGCAGGATTATCCTTAATGACTTTTCCAAGGTTTTTTCTTGCCTCGGTTCTCGGAAAAATTCCTATGATTGTTTGGGAATCATGGATTGGTCATGACTTTTGGCAGATATCTAAAAACCCCAGCCGTTTTTTGTTAGCCATATTGATTGGCGTTCTAATTTTTGGATTAGCCAGCCTCTATTTCTATTTCTCTGCTAATCGTTTTAAAGAAGATACTTCGGAATAATTAGTACCTTGCAAAGGCTTTAGCAATCATCTGATAACCTGCCGCATTGGGATGGGCATGATCTCTGCTAATAAATAACAGTTCCTTGCCCTTAATCTCACGATCTAAATTCACAACAATAAATCCATAACTTTTTGCCCACATCACAATCATAGCATTGGCAGTGTCGATGATTCCTTGGACAAGAGAGTAATAATTGGCATAGGGGCCTGCTGGCAAGGGATTATAGAGAGTCGCTACTTTTATAATTGCATATGGATTGAGACTCCGAAGTTCTTGTCCGATTTGCATAAGAGTTCTGCTCATAGTTCTCTGAATAATGGGCAGCTGAGATGTCTTTATAGGTTGATTGGGATTACCAATAAGCCGGAGCAGATCGTTAGAGCCGATAGTTAGTGTAATTAAGAAGGCATGCCTAATCGATGTTCTCAGGTTCTGATTAGTACGCAATTGGTTAAGCAAACCACTTGTTGTCAGACCATTTATGCCAAAATTAAGAAGTTTTAAGTTCGGATTATGCCTGCGCAGGAAACTAGCGTATACCATAGGGAAAGAAAAGGGACTTTCAACTCCATACCCAGCCGTTATTGAATCCCCTAAAGCCAGATATAACTTCAATAAGATCACCGCTTTCAATACTTAGAATCGAATTATTAATAGGGTATGTTCGCTTATTCTTCTCTGTCACGACTTTAAGAATAAACCTTTGAACTTTATGGGAAGATAATGCGAAAAGCAATGAATGGTGAGGATTATATGAAGAAGTTTTTGGAACTCATTAAAAAGGGAAACGCCTCCTCTCTATACGCTGTATTAGGCAACCTCTTCTTGGTAGTTTTCAAAGGAATAGCTGCCTTCTTAAGCGGCAGTGGGGCGATGTTTGCCGAAGCGATGCATACGGGGGCAGACGCAGTTAACCAATTATTTGTATTTATCGGCAGTATTTTAGCCGAGCGCAAGCCGACTACCCGCTTTCCATCCGGTTTCGGCCGGGTCATTAATGTATTTTGTATGGGTGCGGTAATTATCATTACTATCCTGGCCTACGAAACCATTCTTGAAGGAGTTCGTTTGATTCGTAACCCAGTGTCCATTGGGGGCCTATGGCTTATTGTTCTTAGTCTGGGAGTTTCAATCGCCATCGATGGATATGTCTTATTTAAAGCAATGCATGAGATTCTTAAAGAAACTCGAGCTGAAGGAAAGGGATTCGGCATAATCGCCAATGCCCTTAAAGGCGTCAATCGTGCCTCTCCTGCAACTCGTCTGGTTTTTTATGAAGACCTGGTCGCCACATCCGGGGCCATACTGGCCTTAGCGGCAATTCTTGTCTCCCACTTTACTCCAATTAAAGTCCTGGATGGTATTGCAGCCATTATCATTGGACTGATGATGGGGGGCGTGGCCTTCCGAGTTGGCTACGACAATATGGTCGGACTCATTGGAGTATCCGCTCCAAAAGAAGTAGAAGACAAAGTATCTCAGATTATCTTTTCTGTTCCGGAAGTAACGGATATTAATAAAATGCGCATCCTCCAGGAGGGACGTTTTTATCATGTCGAAAGCTACGTTGAATTAGTACCTGGCTTAACCCTGGCCCAAGCAGATGATATTAAGCTAAAAATACGAGATTTACTGTTAAGTTCCGAGGATGTTACAGATGTTACCTTAGGAATCATTGAGGACACTGGGGTTCGAGATTGGCAAAAGATATCGGCTAAATAAAATCAGATACCTCAGTTTGAGGTATCTGATTTCATTAGTTCTGCTTCCACTCCCAACAAACTGGCTGAAGGAGCGCAAACCATTAATGAAGTCTTACTTCATCACTATAATCATCTAAAAATTCATCCCTGGGATCAATGCTGCTCTGGGATAATTCACTTATTTGTCGTGTCTCCATTTGCTTTTTGCTGGCATGTGGGAAAACTGACTTATCTGTTAAAAAAACCATAGTTGCCGCAGAGGAAAAGCCATATACCAGGTTGTCAATTAATGTAGTCATGTGGGTTCTCGTAGAATAGGCCTTTGTTCTGAAAACTCTATACCTTAGCCCAAATGAATAGAGAAGTTCCCAAGTAAATGTACCATATATGGCACCTTTGAAAAGATAATTATCCTTTCCGGTTTTTTTCAGAACAGTAAATAAGGGAATACCCATAATTGAGCCTGTAATCAAGTGGAGGATCTGCCCTAAAATTCGATTTTCCTTAAATAATAGTCTAAAAGGACTTATCATGACAGATCCGGCATATTGAGCATAGGTCTTTTCGCTGACCCCGGATTTCTTAAAGATTATGTTGCTAAGATCCATAGCAAGTGTTCCCACCAGACCACTTAAGAAACCAACAGGGATAGAATCTTTCATATTTCTGCTAACATTCATATACCTTGCAACCCTATTAAGATTATCAAGTACTTTCATTTTACTTGCTCCTTTCAATACTTTACGCTTAGCTTTTGCTAAATAGCTGAAAACTATTTGAAAGGGATTAGTTAATATATTCCAACAACTTTGATGAAATTAACACAGCTAAATTGAGATTTGAGTCACACTTTCCACATCCAATTTCTGCTATTATCTCCTTAAAAGAGGAGGGGATGAAAATATCAAAAGATCTGAAGATTTTACTGGCGACTATTGAGGATCTGCGTAAAGAACTATGCTACACTGTGAGGCAAGGTAAAAGCATCTCCGATCCCTCCGTTATTAAGTTAAGTCAGGATCTCGATGAAGAACTAAATAAATACTATAGAATAGCTAGGGGAGAGGCAAAAACCGGATAATCTTAAACACAGCAAATCGGCCGTATTTTACGGCCGATTTGCATTATTTTTCGCTCTTTTCATAGAGTTGAAAGGTTAGGGTATTTTCAGCAACGATACTGCGAATCAGAATAGGAACCTTTCTATTGTTTCTAAACTTTAAATCAAGGATTGGATAACTAACAGTTGCATCATGACCAGGAGGAACATAATCGACGGGTAGAGAATGAGGGTGCCTTTCAATAATTTGCAAATTGGCTAGAGTAACAGCATTATATAGTGTCGAAGAAACTTGGCATACTCCGCCCCCAAGCCCTGGAACAAAAGCATCTCCCACGATAACCATAGCCTCTTTATAACCCGCTTGGACTGTCCGCTCACCGACACTTTCGTTAAAAGAAAAACGTTCTCCGGGAGCTAGTAGTTTACCATCAAGAGCCTTGGCAGCGAGGCGAAGGTTCTCTGTCCGATTTAGATGAGCGGCATCAAAATAAGTAGTGTATTGGGCTATTGGGATTGACACCGGTTCTTTGACCGTAAAATTAAGTTTAATGTTTTTACTATAACCATCAACAATTCCTTCATAGATTAGCAATCCTATTTTGCCAGTATCCACGAAGTTAGGATTCCACTGAACAGGCACCTCAATAACTTCACTGTTGTATAACCTTGCTTGAAGGGTAGTTGGCAAAGAATACTCTTCCTTTTGAGTAACGGCAGCAGAAATATCATCTATAGAATAGATACTCGTCTCTCTGGCAGCACCCCAAATCAAGTCTCTTGAACTTTTTATTATCTCATCCTTTACAACTCCGCTGCCGCCAAAAGAGACCAGCCTGGGGTTTTGGATATTTGCATAAAGTTTCGCAAAGTAACTCGCAGTTGATCTAGGCAGTGTGGGGACTGAAGGGTCGATAAATATAATAGGATTTCCCGACTTGGCTGCTACGATACTCCCAGCTAGAGCATCGGCAAACCCGTACCCAGTTGCTAGGTAGATGGTTGATGGATTTGGTGCGAAGGTTTCTGCAATAGCCACATTTGTATCAAACCTAGTTTCTCCCATCAATCGTTGGATACTCGCTTGGGGCAGGACACTTTCTATTTCCGATTTAACATTATCAGAGATCACCCCTGCTCCCCCAGCTATGTATACTTGCAAAGGTTTTTTTTCTTGCAGGAATGTCTTTATCTCTTGAGGCAGTTCACCATGGGGGGATAAGAGAATCGGCCATCCTTTATTTGCCGCAAAGCTAGATATACTTAAGGCATCGGCATATTGTTCGCCGGAGGTTATAACTACTGTGGACATTACCTTATTAAGAGAACAGGCAATCTGATAAGATGTATCATATCTGTCCAGTCCAGCAATTCTGATCACCTTCGTAAATCCAAGTTCGCTAAGTTTAGCTTCGAATTCTTCCCCTATAATTCCGGTACCACCAATAATATAAACCGTACCGCTTTTATCAAGATGTTCTGTGCAGAAATCAAAAGCATCTTTCGAGTTTTCCACTGCATAATCAACTAAGAGTATAGGGGCCTCCTTCTCGTGAGCTAAGACACTTGCAGATAATGCATCTGCAAAATCATTGCCCGTTGAGAGTATTACGTTCTTAGCTTTACCACTGCAATAATATTCAGAGATTATCTTAGCAGTCTCAAATTTTGTTAGCCCAGACAGCCTGTCCACTTCGGCTCTTTCTGATTCTTCAGCGCCTGAATCCTGCTCAATTGCAACTGCATATCCCGGTCTGCCAAACATAATACAGCTGCATAAAATAAGGATCAAGGCAACTATCTTTTTGCTCATTCAATACCTCCTTCAATTCTGGTCTCGCTAATTATCTCATGTTGAAGTAGTGAAGTGTGTCGAAAGGAGCACAGTATTATTAACTTTTAATTAATAACAGTGTCCAATTAGAACGAATTTCGAAACACGTGGTCAAACAATAGCTTCCGTATGAAATCTAGCCGAAACATTTTATATAAAAAAACAGAAGTGAAGTCGTCAGGCTCAGTTATGTGGAAGAAAGCAACTTATTTATTCATTATTAGTTATGTAAATTCATAATAAATATTGAATAACATATTGGAATTTGTTTACACCTTATGTATAATGTACTAGGAAAGAGACTTGTCAAAAAAAGAGGAGGTTATTTGATGAAACGGAAATCCCTTGGGTTAATGATTGTACTTATTCTCTCAATCTTTGCTTTTACAGGATGCTCCCCAACTGCCAGCAAGGTAGGCACGGCACCTGATGGAAGTGAAATCGCTATTGAAAAAGCTACTATGAAGTTCATGAAAGATACTCAAGCCGGCGGCTATAAACTTGTTTCTACTGAGGACTTGAACAAATGGGTTAATGAAAAGAAAGCTTTGATAATTATTGATACCATGCCTGCGGACAGCTTTGCGAAAGGACATATCCCCGGGGCCGTCAATGCCGAGCTTCCTAAGACCACACTTGCAGATGCAACCGATGAGCAAAAAGCAGCTTTTATCAAGCTGCTGGGAGAAGATAAGAGTAAAACCGTTGTTGTATACTGTGGATACGTTGCTTGTGCCAGAAGCGACGTAGGAGCAGTTCTCGCTAAACAACAGGGCTTTAACGAGGTATATAGACTACCCGGTGGCATCACTACCTGGCAAGAAGCTAAATATGACGTTGCCAAGTAAATAACAAATACCTCCCGTGGCTAAGCCTCGGGAGGTATTTCTTTCTGGTATAAATATTAAGTTATTTTTTCTTTTAATGGATGCAAGTTTTCCCACTCTTTAACGAGTATGGCAGTTGCACCTTCGGTGACACGGATGCATCCCTTTTTGCTGATTCGATCAAAAAACGATTGTTTTTTTCGCAATACAGCACAACAAGAAGACTTGTACTCTTGTTTAAAACTTGAGTGTAACCGTTTAGCCAGGTCTTCATCTTCTGGTAAGCCATATCTTTCTCGAATAACTCCCGAGGCCAGAACAATTCCCACAAGAGCCCCACAGGTACAGCCATTGCCCATTCCTTCTTTAAATAGTTTAGCTGCAAAAAACATGTCTGAGCTTAGATTAAGATTCCATACTTCATTAGCGGCGGTTAAAACGGATTCACAACAATTAAGACCTCGCTGCATGGCCTCTCTAGCTATATCCGGCCCGCTTAGTCCATGTACCCTGCTTTCCTGTGCTCTAGATTCTTGCAAAGACCTCTCCCCCATCATCTAATACTCACCATCATTAAAGTTTAAGGGTTTATTGCGATTGAGGACAAAAGCAACTAAAAGACTCCCTAAAGTTATGAGGCTAAAGATAATATTAGCAACTTGCAAGGATAAATCAGGCATTAAAAGCCCTTCCCTGATGGTATACCCAGCGAGGATCTTGAGGGCTGAAAGTTGAGCATCGGCGATAGCTAACGTAGAAATAAGCATAGCCAGCAGGGAAATACCTTCTACGACTAAAGGGTGTTTGACAGTTCTAAACAAGCCGATGCCTAAGCCGATCCCTACTCCTACCAGAATTGCTAAACCCGTGTTACACCTAAGCTCCAACCAAGTCCATTGAGCCAGGAGAAGTGCAGCAACAAACCCAAAATTAAATCCTACCAGTCCAGAGCCCAGGACATTTAACCATTTCCTTTGTTTAACATTCATAGTGTATTCTCACCTATTTAAGCTTAAAGGTCACAACTACAGGCGTTCCATCTGCCGGCAGAACCTCTTGGTTTCCTTTAAATTCAGCAATTTTGTTGTCGAAATCCTTAGTAGGATGAGCAGCATTACTGGTGATACCCACGGGACAACTATCTAAGCAGAGAATACAACCCGTGTTTTTCGCCTTAGCATTTTCTTGATTGCCACCAAAACGGAAATCAAAATCTTTTTTAGTTGAATCGATAATTGCATCTCCAAAAGGAATTTCTTTTCCGGCTCCGGCCCAGGTGATAGAAACATCCAGGGGCTGGCCTTCGACAGCTACTCCAACGGAATCAAGCTTTAAATTATTTCCCGGTTTGCCCCCGATATCGACTAAGCCGTTATAGAAGTCGTTTTGATTTCCCCAAGCTTTTAACACAGATTTTGAGCCGTTTGAACCATCTTTAAATACCACGCCATGACGGGTTGGTTCAACAAAGTATTTGCCATTCACTTCTGTGTATACCTTAACGGTTTTAGCTTCTTTATCAATAACAATCGGATTCGCTTGGCTTACTGTTAAGTTAGAGCTAGAGGAATCCACCGGGGGGGTAGCAGCATTTTTTGCAGATTCATTTGAACCACAGCCACTAAGGGAAGCGATAATACCGACTGAAAGAACCGCGGATAATAAAACCTTACTCATTTTTAGTGTTCTTTTTGACATGAATTTCATCTTGAAAATCTCTCCTCGTTATTAAATTTAATTTAGACTGTTGTGGATTCTGATTTATATAGTTGTTTCTTTTCTCTTGAGGTAAACCAGATCCAACCGCCCCAAAGGCTACAAGCGCTAACTAAGAAAGCAAATATAACTGAAGCACTAAAAGCTCCCGCTTTGGGCACTCCAAAAGGTGTTAAGAGCATAACATAGGCGCCCTCGCGCAGGCCATAGCCATTGATTCCTAAAGGCAGCATAGAGGCTACTGAGGTTGCCGGGATGACATAGACCGACTTAAACACATCGATCATGTTCAGAGAAAGACCTTGAAACAGGGCGTAGTTCGTGCCAACGATACAAAGTTGAAATATTACCGACCATCCTAACGCACTGACGAGGATAAGCGGATTCTTTTTAGCTTTCAGACCATGCTTGGTCATTCCGGCTAGGAATAGACAAAGCTTATTTTGGCTGGCCAAGATAAATTTCGGAGCCTTCCCGCCAATTACCAAAGCTAATAAGCCAGCAGTCAGGATAATCAACAGACAAAACAAGAAAATCAGCTTCTGATCGGGATTGTCAACAAACATACACCCCAGTAGTCCTAAAAGAGCCAGCCCTGTTGTCGCCAAAATTCTTTCGATTACTACGGAAGATGTGGCTCCGGGAGAGTCTCCACTCAATTTTGCTGCCCAAAGTATCCGCAGCGCATCTCCACCAATACTGGAGGGAAGGAAATTGTTAAAAAATATCCCTACCCAATAAATGCGCCACAACTCTCTATAACTGAGTTTAAGTCCTAGTGCTTTTGTTATGGCATGCCACTTGACTGTACTGACGACCATAGCCAAAACGATCCACCCTACAGCGGCGGCCAGCCAGCCCAGTTTAACTCCTGAGAGTACAAGAATAATCTCAGACCAATTAAAAGCTTTAATAAACCAACCTATAAGAGCTATGGAAAAGAGCACTTTAAGCAACAGCTTCAAGTTTTTATTAAGCATGATTATCTCCTGTGAGCTTTTGATCAAACCTTTTCTTAATGGCTAGACTAATAATTAAGAGTATCATAAACCCACAAAGAGCCCATAGTGAGTATTTGGCCGTGGGAGACATATTCTCTCCCAGCCAAGAATAAACGATAGTTGCCGGCAATTGACCCAAGCCTGTGGCCCAGAAAAACTCCCAAAACCCCATGGTTGTTAAGCCTGCTGCATAAGAGATAATATCAAATGGAACAATCGGTAATAAGCGGGCAATCATGACGGAATGCTTACCATACTTTTCAAAAAATTTATCCGTCGTTTCCAAACTCTTTTTGCCAACCATTCTCTCAATGACAGGTCGCCCAAAAGCTTTGGCGATGACATAACAAAGGGAGGCCCCGATCATTGCTCCAGTCCAGGAGTAAAGAGCACCCATAACCCAACCGAAAATCCAGGCATTAGCGAAAGTAATTACAAATGCCGGCAAGGGAGCGGCTAGGGCTTGAAACACCATTAGAGCCATGGAAACTATCGGTGCCCAGATACCAAAACCTCTTAAATAGTCTCTCATACCATTAATGTCGGCACGGGAAAGAAGACTTACTGACTTATTCAGTTGTTCTGACAGGGAAGGGATTAATAAATACAATCCAATGAAGATTAAGGATAAGACCGCAATCAGGAGAGCTGTGTATTTTTTCTTATTTATTGACAATTCTTCACCTCCCTTTAATCTTGTATTAACCACAACATCCATCATTATATAACCTGACCATAATATATTCAAATAATATTTTTGTTATGATTAATTGAGGGATCTTAGCAAAAAGTTATAATATTCTCTTTGCTTCCCTCAATCTTTGCAGAGCCGTAAAAGTCACAGCAAGAATGAACAAGCTTGTAAAGATATTGATCCTTCCGGGAAATAAAGTCATAAGAGAAAGAAATATAAATCCTTCTGTTCGCTCCGCCAGTCCTGCCTGATAGTAAAATGATTTAATACCCGTTTTTTCAACCAATGCCCCAACGGTTAAAAAAACCGTCATGGAAAAAATGATTCCCGCGGTTAACAGAAGCAGCAAAAACCGAACTCCGGGATAACACCAAGCCAGTCCTAAGATTACTGAAAGCTCGACAAGTCTATCAAAGGTAATATCCATTAAGGTCCCCCACGGACTGGCAGCGTTATGTTTCCGGGCAATCGAACCATCGACAGCATCTAAGAAGCCGGAAAACCAGAGCAAGGAAACTGCTAAAATCGGCTGCTCCAAGAGAATGGCAAATCCTGAAGCAATCCCCATCACAAAAGCTGCTATAGTCACCTGATTGGCCGTGATCTTTAAGCGATCAAGAAAATCTGCAGTCAGATCAATAATCGGCTGTATATATCTTCTAGCATGTGTATCAAGCATAATGATCTCCTTTAGGTCAGTATTCCGGGATAAAAACTAATGACTGTGGATCGTAGGTTAACTCAAGAGCTTCTCCTAAACCTGGCTTTGAACTCTGATCTGCCGGGAAGCTAAGGTTTACTGATTGTGATTCTATCTGAACCGTCACATGATAAGACCCTTGAGAAAAAACAGATTTTTCGACGCTGCCTCTCAGAATTAAATCCCTGTTTGTTGGACTGGATTTAGTGCTTGCCGGGACAGAGCATAATTTCAAGTTCTCGGGTCGAAGCACGATCCAACCCGACTGTTGGTAGAGTTCCTCTTTTCCCGGAACTGCTAATTTAAATGAACCTGCTCGGAATACCCCTTGGGATAGTTGCCCATAGATAACATTTCTAGCCCCTAAAAATAAAGCGATCTCCGGGCTATTGGGGTTTTCATAGAGTATCTGAGGTTGATCCATTTGCAATATTCGCCCCTGCTTCATAATTCCGATCTTATCAGCCAGAACAAAAGCTTCATTAACATCATGGGTTACCAACAAGGTGGTTAACTTATAGTCTTGTTGTAATCCTTTGAGCAAATCCCGCATCTCCTCCCGCAGTTCCGGATCAAGGGAACTAAAGGGTTCATCCAGTAAAAGCACCTGGGGGCAGCTCACCATTGCTCTGGCCAAAGATACACGCTGTTGCTGCCCTCCGCTTAACTCGGAAGGAAAGCGATCTCCAAAACCGGAAAGTCCAACTGCTTTAAGCATCAATCTGGCCTTTTCCAGTCGAACACCTTTAGGGATGCCTTTCATTTTCAAACCAAAAGCAACGTTCTCCTCCACCCTCATATGGGGGAAAAGCAAAGCTTGTTGGAAAACCATTCCCAAGCCCCTTTTTTCTGTCGGGATCTTACTGATAGTTTGATCACCAAGCAAGACCTCCCCCCTATCCGGTTCCAGCAAGCCGGCAACCACCTTGAGCAGAGTTGTCTTCCCGCAGCCGGAAGGGCCCAGCAAGGCTAAAAGCTCTCCTTCTTGGATGGTCAATTGGGGTATATTCAACTCAAAAGAATCTGAGTCGGAGTGGTAATAACCTTTTTCGACTCCCTTTAAACAAAGATGATTCATGTCTTGCTCCTTAAAGCTATCTATAAGCCTGCTCAGTGGATGGTTTTCCTACCATTCCAGTGCAACTGTTGTTGTTATTGTTGTTATTTCTGTTCTGCTTGAACTGATTGTGTGAATTCCTATTTAGATATGAAAATCCAGTCTTTTTCCGTAATAATGTTTAAGCACCCAACTCATTACATAAAGGGCCAGACCAGCCATCCCTGAAAAAAGGATGGCGTAAGCACTTCCGATAGCCAAGTCCCCCCCATTAATAAACGGAAACATGAGTAAGGGTAAGGTTACCACCTGACCACCTCCTATCAAGAAGGTAATCAGATATTGGCTTAGTGAGATAAGGATACTTAAGCTTGCTCCGGCGACCATGCCGGGAACAAGATGGGGTAAGCTGATCTGCCAAAAACACTGCCACCAACCGGCTCCTAAGGTTCTGGCCTGATCTTCCAGGGAAGGCTCCAGTGTCTGAAAGCTTATAATTAAGGCTCTGACCATATAGGGTAGGGTCGGCGCTAAATGCGCCAAGATAACACCTAAAACAGATTCGGTTAACCCTAGCCTGAGAAAAGTCAGCTGAATTCCCATAGTCGAAACAAAGGCGGGAACGATAATCGGCGCATAGACGATTCCCTCAACTAGCATTTTTCCTCTGAAGCTATAGCGAGCTAGTGCATAGGCACCCGGCATTCCCAGAATTAAGTTAATAATTGTAACTACTAAAGCAATTTCCAAGCTAAGTCCTATGGAAGCATAAGTTCCCGAAGTCGATGACAGAACATAACTCCAAGCCCTATTGGTTAAAGCTTGGGGAAATAGATCCGGCCAGCGCCAGCCAACGGAAAGACTATTGACCAGTAAGGCGATAATGGGAAGCGCCAGGGTAAAAGCCAGGAGCAAACCCATCAGAAACCCTAGGTAATGTCTAAGACCTTTAATGGTTAACTTCTCCATCAACTTCTCCCTCCCGGCATTCCCCACCGGCGGCTGAGTTTGTAAGCCATGATCCCTAATAATGCCGTGATAACAGTCAAAACTACGTTGATCGCCATAGCTTCGGGCATTCGTTCCCACCCTCCATTAGTATAGAGAGTATAAGATAATACCGGCAGCATCTGGGGGTAGGTGACCCCCAATAAATAGGGCACTTCAAAAGCTGAAAAGGTAAAGGCAAACACTATGAAACAACTTGAAGTCCAGGCCGGCAAGAGCAGGGGAACCACTACTTCTATAAAAAACTGCCAAGGTTTGGCACCATATACTTTAGCGACTTCCAGCCAATTAGAGTATATATTTTTTAATACCGGGTAGAGCATCAAGGCTATAAATGGGGCTTCTTTCCAGGTATAGGCTAAGATAATCCCCCACCCTCTGGGGTCATTGGTTAAGACAGGAAAAACTTCAAACTGCTGAATCAAACCTAAGGCATAAAGTAAGCGCGCCAGATAACCACTCTGCATGAACAAAAGCACAATAATATAGGCTCCCACAAAGTGCGGAATGACTAAAGGGAGATTTAACAAACCCTCTAGCCAGAGGCAAATCCTTGATTTTCTCTGCTGATTTCTCAAAAAGAAAAGGGAGATTCCCACACCAAGAATCCCCGAGAAAAGAGTGGCTAATAAGGAAATCCTTAGGGTGAGCCAAAGGGACAACCAGAAGTCCTTAGAGTTTAATAATTTATGATAGGCCCGAGTAGAAAAATCTAATTGACCCGCAGCCGGAAAATATCCCAAGCTGTGGGCCAACCCTTCCACAAGACCGCCAAAAAACAAGATCACAATCACGCTCACCGTAGGAAGAACCAGCCAATAGGGCTTACTATTTTGCCACATATTCCAGCCAACCATTGTCAAGAACATCTACATAGGCGCTGGGTAACTCAGGGAGGCGATGACTGGCCAATTCTCCTGCCGGTAAAGTAGCAATCCCTCGATCAATCTCGGAAACTAGTCTTTGGTCTTCCGGAGATAGTTTCTCGAGGTCCAAGGACATATCTTCCCCCCAATTAAGCGGGTCGAATTTGGCAATTTGGGCTTCAGGAGAAAGCATAAAATTGATGGCCACCATTGCCCCCGCTTGGTGGGTGGAGTTAAAAGGGATGGATAGATAATGGGTATTGGCCAGTGTACCTGCTTCAAGCACAAAGGTACGGGTGGACGCCGGGAAGGTTCCCTTCTTAATCTCATTAGATGCCCTAGCCGGATCATATCCCATGGTCATCCAGACCTCGCCATTGGCATAAAGCTGATCCAGTTTGGCTAAGCTTTCCGGATAAGTCTTTCCTTCTCTCCATAAAGAAGTCTCCATGGAGTTCAGGTAATTCCAGAGAGGGGAGAGTTTAGGGGTAAGGCTATCCGCGTCCAGGGGTTTCATGTATTGCTGATAACCACCTGTCGTTTCATATAAGGCCTGACGTATAAAGGCGCTCCCCGTAAAATCGGGAGGAGCAGGATAAGTAAACTTGCCTGGGTTTTGCTTAACCCAATCAGCGAGCTGAGCCAGGGAAGTTGGAGGAGTCTTTATTTTATTGGAATCATAAATAAAGACAAATTGAGCTTTACCCCAGGGTGCTTCTAAGCCCTCCGTAGGTAAGCCGAAATCATCTTTTATATCCGGGGCATTAGCATCAATATATTGATTAAAATTAGGCAGCTGCTTATCGAAAGAACCCCAGAGCAGATCCTGTTCCTTAGCATTTTTAAAATTCTCACCGTTGATCCAGATCAGATCCACACTGCCCTCTTTTTTGTTGACCTGCTTTTCGGCAAGCAGCTTATTGACAGTGTCGTTAATATCATTGACCGGTGCACGATGCAAGGTAACTTCGTAATCCTCTTTTAACCGGGGGGCAACCCATTCATCCATGTAACGGTTGATTGATTCACTTCCACCCCACATATACATGTTAACTGTTTGCCCTTTAGCCTGGCTTGCCACCTCATCCCAATTGGCCTTTAAGAGATCTGTTGAAGTGGCGGCAGCGGCAGGATCACTTTTATTCTGAGCCTGAGAACAGCCGGCCAAAAATAAACAAATGGCTATGACTATTATTGTTATTACAGGAGTGGTTACTTTTCGCATGGTTTCAACCTGCCCTTCGTTTATCTGTGTCCCTTACGAGAATTAGTTAGAAGCTCAATTCATCACTAATATGTTATCTTTAGTAATTAACACTTACTTATTATAATCGAAGGTTCTCCTAGTCTCAATATTTTTTTTGCTCAGTCCTCTTCAACACGCAAATGACAAACTAAAATAATTATGTCCATTGATCCGGCAATAAATAAAACTAGGCGTCCCTGTTTTTATAGACAGGAACGCCCTTATGACTACTATGATTATTACTAGGTCTTCTTTAATCTCATATTTTAATCGGATTCTCAACAGTTCTGTCGGAAATAATATCCCCCGTATTCAGTGTTGACTTAGGTTCAATCAAAACAACCTCTACTTCCTCTTCAGCCACAGGCAAATGTTCCACGCCTTTTGGAATTATCAGGAACTCACCTGCTTTAAGGAGCACATCTTTATCACGAAATTTGATTAATAGTGTACCTTTAACAATCCAAAACAGTTCATCTTCATTCTCGTGACTATGCCAGATAAATTCTCCTTTTAGCTTCGCAACCTTAACATAAGAATTATTGAGTTCTCCAACAATTTTAGGGCTCCAATACTCGTTAAACAAGCTCATTTTTTCACTTATATCCACTTTATCTATCATGACCGCGTCTCCTTATTAACAATAATATCTTTTATAGTTTGAACAACTTTGTCTATGTCCTCTATAGACACGCCATAATTAGTGACAAAGCGGTACTCACCATCCTCCTGACCGTTTATCTTGATTTTTTTATTATTCAAACCTGCAATAAGCGCTGACTCACTTATTATTACCTCCGGCAAGGTGAAGAAGACCATATTTATATCCAAACGATCGCGGAGAACATGACAGGACTCAATTTCTTCCAGCCGATTTGCCAGATAACGGGCATTTTTGTGATCTTCGCCTAGTCTTGAGGTCATTTCAGTTAGGGCAATGACTCCTGCCGCTGCCAAAATGCCAGCTTGGCGAAGCCCACCCCCCATCAGTTTTCTATTTTTCCGGGCTTTAACGATAAAGTCATTGCCGCCAACCAAAATCGATCCAACCGGTGCACATAGACCTTTGGATAGACAGACATTTATAGAATCTGCACAAGCTGCAATCTCCTTCACTTCTACTCCAAGGGCAGCCGCCGCATTGAAAATACGTGCTCCATCAATATGAACAGGAATATCCTTAGACTTAGCCAAATGGTAGACTGCCTTCATATTATCTAACGGGACAGCCGTTCCTGATGAATGAGCGTTTTCCAGGCAGATTAGCCCTGTATTGGGGAAATGTATATCCTGGCTACGTATCATTTTTTCCAGCTTCTTCAGATCTGCGCGCCCCTTATCTGTGGGAAAAGAACGAGTTTGTACTCCTGCCAATACTGCCGCAGCCCCTACTTCGTGCATAAGAATATGACATTCTTCCCCCACCAGTATCTCATCACCTCTTTGAGTATGAGACATGATTGCCAATTGATTACCGAAAGTCCCTGATGGAACAAAAAGCGCAGCTTCTTTTCCTAATAGCTCGCTTGCTAATAGTTCCAACTTATTTACTGTTGGGTCATCACCATAGACATCATCCCCTACCTCTGCCAGGGCCATTGCTTGACGCATCTCCTTTGTTGGCTGCGTCACCGTATCGCTTCTAAGGTCAATCCACATTGTCTCATTCTCCTTTTTGAACCATCACTTTAGTAAATCTCTGCAGACATTATACTACAAATGCTGCCTAAAATTAAAAACCTGGAATGCCCGGGGAAGCAGAGCGCTTGGCCTCCAACTTCAAATAAAAAACGACCCCATAGATTTATTTGGCTGATCAATCTATGGGGTAAGGTTATGGTAACTTATGTTTATCAATTCCATATACCACTTCTATATGGGTGTTCCAATTTCCCTGTTAGCTGCCAACCATATATAATTTTCAATTATATTTTTGCAGTGGTACACTTATCTACCAAGTAAACAATGGATTGATAGCTAAGACCGCTATGCAGTGACAAGCCAATCTCACAGGTACGACTGTTGGAATATCCTGAATGGCAGCTCTCCGGCAGCGCATCTTTGAGCGAGGCTAAGGCCGAGGTATTTAATTCCGGAACAGTGAATCCACGGTCCCCTGCAAAACCACAACAGTGAACATCACTGGGCATAATGACATTTTCTGCGCAAGCCTGGGCCACATTATAAAACTTGTCTTTTAAGTTCATTTTTACGGAGCTGCAAGTTACATGAATTGCAACTGTTTCCGGCAATTGTTGAAAGCTGAGGTGTTGCAGCAGAAAGTCGTGAATGAATTCTACCGGTTCATAAAGCTTTACGGAGTGCATAACCCGCTTCATTCTATATAGACAGGGACTGGTGTCACAAAGGACGGGATATTTGCCGCCTTCACTGACCGTAAACAAAACTTTCTCCAGTTCAGCACTCTTTTTATCCGCGGTTTCGAAAAAGCCCTTACTTTCCCAAGGCATACCGCAACAGAGGCAGTCAATTTTGGGCGGTATGATCACTTCATACCCGGCTTTTTTTAACACAGACAGGGTCGCTTCACTTAAACTTCTTTGATCCAAATCGTTTTTCGCTGCCCCCATGGAGCGGCTGATACAACTTGGGAAATAAACAACTTTCAAAGGAGCTGATGAGTTAGCAGCCCTCGAAGGTGCAGGAACTTTCCCCCCTTTGGGCATCCAGGGATTCCACAGAGGGATAGTATCTCCGGAGATTTTTCGGGCACCCAAGGCTAAATTCTTCATCACTTTAGTACCCAGAAGACCATGCACTCCATTCACTGCCCCCAAGCCCAAACGCATAACTCCGGTAACTCCGCCCATATGATTTGCCAGGCTGTCCGCAACCCAGCGTTTGACAGGGGTAACGGATTGTGAACGCAGGAATTTAACATAATCTCCCGTGTTTATCCCTAAAGGACAAGTGGTTGCACATAACCCATCTACGGCACAGGTGACATTGCCCGGATAGAGAAAATCTTTTTCCAGACGAGACAGCCGCTCCGGATCATCCCCGGTTCGTTTCAATTCTTGAATTTCCCGCTGAATGACAATCCTTTGCCGAGGGGTTAAGGTTAGATTTTTCGAGGTGCAAATATTTTGACAGAAACCACAGTTGGTACAGGTATCGACTATTTGATGAGCCTGAGGCATGTTCTTTAAGTTCTCTAAATAAGCTTGGGGATTGTCATTGATGATTACTCCCGGATTAAGCAAGCTTTCCGGATCAAAGATTGCCTTGAGGCGTTTCATTAAGACATAGGCCTTTTTACCCCATTCAAATTCTACAAAAGGCGCCATATTGCGGCCTGTTCCATGCTCAGCTTTCAGAGAGCCGCCAAAACGTGCTACCACCAGCTCGCTGACATCCTGCATTAGCCCTTCATACCGGGGCAGATCCTCGGCTCGGCCAAAATCTTGGGTAAAAACAAAATGAAGATTGCCATCTAAAGCATGGCCATAGATAATTCCATCTCCATAGGAGTATTTGTCCATAATCTCTCTGAGGGCTAAAGTTGCTTCTGCCAAATTTTCTTTAGGAAAGGCCACATCTTCGATGATAACCCCCGTTCCCAAAGCTCTGATCGCTCCAACTGCCGGAAAAATCCCTTTGCGAATATTCCAGAGGTTCTCATACTCCGATTTTACCGCTGTAAAGCTCAGGGGCAGTACCGTGGGTATTTCACGGAGGAGTTCTTCAACTTGGGCAATTTTTCCCTGGAGAGTTTCGGCATCCACTCCGCGAACTTCTACCAGCAGGGCTGTGGCTGTGGCCGAAAGGGTCTTCAAGTAAGGGGGCATTCCGGGCTTCTCTTCCATGGTTTGTAAGGAAATTCTGTCCATCAATTCAGCAGCCGCTACAGTTTCCCGATCTAATTTTTGCACTGCCAAGCAGGCTTGTTCCATATCCGGATAGATGATCAAGGCTGAAGCCTTATGGCTATGTTCTATCACAGTATGATAAGTGATTTCAGAGATAAAGCCCAAAGTTCCCTCAGAACCGATCATCAGATGTTTAATAATCTCCAGAGGGTCTTCAAAATCCACAAAAGCATTGAGGCTATAGCCTGTGGTATTCTTGATTTTATATTTGCGTCGAATTGATTCTGTCAACTGAGGGTCAGAGATGATTTCAGCCCGGATCTTCAGGATTTCTTGGATAAGCTCTCCGTGAGAAGCGGCAAAGTCAGAACATGAGGAGGAATCCCCGGTATCCAACAAGGTTCCGTCACCTAAAATGATTTTCAGGTCGGCAACGGTTTGATAGCTGTTATCGGCGGTGCCACAACACATTCCACTGGCATTATTGGCTGCAATACCCCCGATCATGGCGTGATCAATGGAGGCAGGATCAGGTCCGATCTTACGGGCATAGTTTTTTAAAAAGCGATTGGCCTCGGCACCGATAATTCCCGGTTCCAGGACGATCTTTTCTCCCCGCTCCAGGATAGCGTGCCCTTTCCAAGCCCCTTGCAAGACTACCAGAACCGAATCTGTGACAGCTTGACCGGAAAGACTAGTACCGGCTGTTCGAAAAGTTAGAGGGACTTTAAATTGGCGGGAGATCTTGATAATCTTGGTGATCTCTTCGGGAGAGCGAACTTTCAGCACAATTTTAGGGATCAAACGATAAAAACTGGCATCTATACCATATGCCAAAGTATGTAACGGGTCACAAAATCGCCGATTAGCCGGGATAAAGCAGGCTGCCTCTTCCCAGAAATCTTGATAGGATTTCGGTAATTTTTCCAGGTCTTTCTGAAGTTCTTGGCTCATCATTCTCTCCCCTTCCTCCGGAAAATAGGTTAGCGCCCCTTAATCAACAGGTTCAAAGTCTTCTTTCCCCACACTACAGGTTGGACAAACCCAGTCTTCCGGAATATCTTCAAAGGAAGTACCCGGTGCTATTCCAGAGTCCGGATCACCCACAACAGGATCATAGACATAACCGCAAACCGAACATTGATATTTTTTCATAACTTTTTCCTCCCCCAGTCTTATTTTCTTAATCTTGTGAGAATATTAATATGGGTATATTTTATAATTAATCTAATTATAAATCAAGAGTGTTTTCTTCTTTTTGTCGATTACTTTCGACTTTTATTTAGATATCTCTGATTAGTAACCGTCAGGGCGTCTTAGGGACTTTCACCTTTTTGACTATGCCTATGCAGGACGAACTACAAGAAGTCGCCATCATCGCCCAAAGCGAAGTTGTCCAACCTGGGTACTAATCCTGCCTGGAACAGAGACAATCAGGTTAATTTGTAAGACGAATACACTAACGAGTTTCTGATCTGGCTCGACAATCCAATATTCTTTAACACCAGCTTTTTCATATTTATTGAACTTTACCACTCTATCCATTTTTATCGATGAAGGAGAAATGACCTCAATGATCATATCTGGTGCTCCGTTGCATCCTTTATCATCAATTTTTGCTTTATCACAGATGAGGTCCGGCAACTATATACACTCAACTATCTGTGATTTCAAATACGCGGAGATTTCATCTTGCCAAGAAACAATCTGCTTAATAAACATTTCTTCAGTAAAATGGTTTTCAATAAAAATAGCACCACCTTCTGTAAGGGCGGTGTGTGTATACTTAACAGTGCATTCAGTAACATCGTTTAAGTGTAATGTTTTGATATTTATTACGGTCACAAAATATTCCGGAGTTGTTCTTACATATTCTACCTCCACACCTGGATTATAAATACTACATAGCCAAATGTCATCTGTCATATTGGCCTGATGTTTCGTTGTAAAGACGCAGTTTTTTTCTGCTATTCCTGATTCTGAATAGAGCATATTGCATTCCCAGCCTGGAACCCAGTCTTTTTCAGCAATGGGGCAAAACAATTTGAAAATAGTCATGTTATCTCCCCGGATATCAATTTTGTGGATGTACTCTTTTCTCAATGAATTCTTCATATTGATTCTCCTTTCAACTTGTATGCATTAAGTGTAAACTATAAAGTTATAGACAGGTCAACCTAATATGTGAAAGGAGTAATATCCCTATGTTCAAGATAAGTGAGCTATGTAAGAAATATAATTTATCTAGGAGTACGCTGCTCTATTATGATTCCATCGGACTTCTTAAATGTCGTATAAGGTCAGATGCAGATTATCGTCTTTATACAGATGAGGATTCATCACGACTTGAGAGAATATGTAATTTCAGAAGAGCAGGGATTTCATTGGAAGAAATCAAACAGTTACTGGATTTTGAAGAATCAAGCTACAACACGATATTAAGCCAAAGATTTAATCAAATTAACCAAGAAATACAGGACTTAAGGAACCAACAAAGCTGTATTGCCAGTATGCTTAAAAATAATGAACTTCTTAGGACTTCAGAGTTAATAAGTAAAGGCACTTGGAATAATCTGATGCATTCATCCGGATTCGATGATAAATCATCGCGAAAGTGGCACGTACAATTCGAACAGATCTCGCCATCCGAGCATTCAATATTTCTTGAAACTCTTGGCCTTTCAAAAAAGGAAATTGCAGAAATAAAACAATGGTCGAAGATGGGGTAAGGGAACTCATTCCCGAGTTCCCTTACCCCATCTTTTAAGAATATTAGTCCATTTTATTTATAACTGTATCCAGTTATTTCTGATTACTTATTACTTACTAAACTCTTTGTATTCATCAATATAGAAAATTAAACAACCACAATTTGGACATACCGCTGCTTTAGGTTTGGCAGAAATATTATTAAATAGTCCTTTACCTTTCTTCTTAATTTTGATTCCTAATGTGTCGAACTCAACATTAATAGTCAAATCCTCTATCATTTCAGTTTGACATTGATTACAGATTTTTTTCATTTCTTTCCTCCCTTGTATATTCTTCCATCGCTTGATTCAACACTGGGTCTTGCATTGCAATCTCCTCCAATGTCTTTAAAATTTCTTCATTCTCTGAAGTGTATCTCAAGCTTCGGTTAATTCACACCCCACTAATTTATCGGAATCTCAAGCACTTTGTCATAGCTTGTTGTATAAGTCATTCTTTGGACATCGAGTTTTAACACATCTCCAGTACCTGAGAAACGCATGGTTCTAGTATGAATGATGGTGCCATCCTGCAACTTATCATAATCGTCCATGATGGTTTGTTCGAGAGAAACCTTCTGTCCGTCAATCCATAAATAAACTCGACTTAAGATAAGTCCTTCCTTACTGCTAAATGTAATTTGCGTCTCCCCCTGTACTTTTTCAATTTTATTGATCTCCACCTTTTGTCCTTGAATATTTAAGCTCTGTTTCTCACCATCATTTATTAACTTGAACTGTTGGTTTATATCATGGTCTGCTCCAAAGCTCACCAGTTCTAGTTGTAGCTCCTCTAAATCTGTGGGTAATGGATCATAATCACAATGAAAGGTCATCCCTTTCATATCTGTACTCATGCCGCCCCCTTGTCTTGCCACCTCTTTTCCATTGGCAATAAGCTTTAGCGTAAGGTCAGTTGCTCGTAATCTCTCTCCATTCAACTGATCTTTAGCCAATTCGAATATATTTTGAATTGAACCCTCGATGACAGTTTTTGTAGGGGATGCCAGAATTGAAGTGATTTTCAGTTTGGTTTTATCGACTTCAATCGTTTCATTGAGAGTCTTTTTTAAAGTATGTCCCATGGCAGTATTCCTATTTAAAGTAAAACTTATCTCAGCAGAATCTTCTCCTCCCTTGAAAATTCGAGAAAACTTTAACGTTAAGTTTTTTTCAAAAAGTTTGGGTGGCTCAAAACTGGCAAGATATTTAATTTCTGTATTTTCTTCATTAATGATTCCTTGGGAACTCTGATGATTGTATTCGCCCCAGAAAGCCTTTAAGGACATAAAAGCCGTTATATCGTTTTTATCCACGTGCCCTGAGGGATCTTTTATGGTATAGAACAATAAAAGTTGATTCTCATCTAACATTACGTAATCCACGGTCAAAGAGATTCCATTGTCAAATGTAAAACTCTTACCTATAGGTTGTCCTTTGCCGAGTGCACTCAATTGCTTTAATGATGCATTCATAACTTGATCGTACCCCAGGAGTTGTTTGCTATAGAAAGCAACCACATCATAGTTTAAAGATAATAGTAAAATGAAAACCATGGCCATAGCTGCTGTATAAACTCTAAATCTATTTCCAAATCTAAATTGTTTTTGCTTGTTTAAGGCGTTGCGAAGTCGCCCCTCTAACTCTTCGGGAACTTCCATTTCACTGACCTGTAACTTCTTGGCTTTAAGAATTTCTTCAATTTGGTTCATTCTTCACTCACTCCCATGCTTTCTTTTAATTTTATAAGCCCGGTGTGAATTCTTGATTTGACTGTTCCTAAAGGGATTTTTAAGATTGCAGCTATAGCTTCATACTCCAGATCAAGGTAATATCTTAGCTTTAGAATTTCCCGGAACTTGTAATTGATTTTCCCCATGTGTTTCTCAATATCCAGTTGTTCATCTTTCATCTGAAAGACGTCTGCATAAGTACCTTCGGGAATACTCCCGCTTAAAATTACTCTGTTCTTTCTTCTTAGGTTATTTTTGCAGCAATTAACTAAAATCGTCTTGCTCCAACTATAAAAAGCAGTACTATCCTTCAGCCTCTTTATATTTTCATAGACTTTAAGAATCATATCTTCCATGGCATCTAAGGCCTCGTCTGGGTTCTTCATATAGATATAGGCAAGGCGATAATAATCCTGTTTTTGCCGCATAATGAGTTCAATCAGTACTTCTTTATCCCCCTTTTTTGCTCGTTCTATCATCTGAATAAACTCATTCTCCAAAGCTTTTCCCCTCACTTCTATACCTATGAGTTCTATCTTACCTAATTAGTTCATTTTCCGGTAAACTATTTTTAAATATTCACTGAATGTTCTCCAATTACAAATCTTTAAATCAAAAAAGAGCCTCCCATGACCAATGTATCTCTAATTCCCATCTATAAAAGCGACATACTCTTGTTTGTTTTCACTTTTACGCTCTTTGCCAAGACTATTCAACTATTTTGATTTTTGTTAATTATTTAACATTCTTCTTTTTTATTCCATGTTAAGATTACATAAGACGAGATAACTTGTTGGATCTAATGACTAGAGGATAACGTAGCTCAGAGAAGAGGTGATATTAATATGGAGGTGCGTATAGTTGCCTGCGGCATATTCCAACTGGAACTTGAGCGAGTTCTAGAGGAAATAAGAACTAAATGTGAATCTGATGCTGAGTTTAAAGTTATCTACACAGCTCCGGCTCTGCATGTAGACTTTGATAAACTGAAAGATGGCATCACCCAGGCTTTAGATAATAATACGCCCGAAGAAAAAGTAGTCCTCTTTTTCGGCTCTATGTGCCATCCTGAGATGAACGAGTTCATAGAAGAATACAATGTTGTCAAGTTGGAACCTAAGAATTGTATTGAATTGATTTTAGGTAAGGAGAGGCAGAATGAGCTAGAAAAATCGGATAAGATATTTTACATTACTCAAGGTTGGTTGCAAAACTGGCGGGAAATTTTTAGTCAGGGACAAGGCTGGGACGAAATTGATGCTAGGCAGAATTTTGGTTTCTACGACAAAATCTTGCTCCTAGACACTGGTGTATCCGAGTTCAATGATGAGGATATCTTGGATTTTTTCGAATATACACAGGTACCAATCGAAATTGAAAATATTGATTTGACAGTTTTTAAAAAGAGTGTGGTTGAAACGCTAGAGAAAGCATTAGGCAAGAAAATTCTTACTAACATCGGTTAAATACGCAAAAAAAGTTTAAGGAGTGAATTTAATGGTTATAACTCAAGAAATTAAAGATGTAATATCAAAGGCTCCGTTTATTCCTATCACTACTGCTTCTGTCCATGGAGAACCGCACATGATCGTAGTAGGAAAAGTAGCAGAAATAAGAGAAGCTGATATACTAGGGTTTGGTATCTACAAGATGGAGGTCACTCAACAAAACATCAAAGACAACGGAATGATGCAGGTTGTAATAGCAACCATGGAAGGTGGCCCCAAAGGCTACAGGCTCACAGGCAAAGCATGCATAGAAGAGAAACTGGTTTTATTTAAGGCAGAAAAGGCAGAGGTGCTTCTGTAGAATCTCCTGAATGCACAATAATCCCGCTTATGACAGGCGGGATTATTGTGCATTTCAGGTTTTAGTATTGTTGGGCATTTTTCTGATACACTCTATTTTAGCAAACCGTTATTATGCATGAGGAGGAAAAGCATGAAGCACTGCATTATCTGTCTGCAGCAATTGGACCTATTTCAGGGACTAGAACGAGATCAATTTACTAACTTGTGTCAATGTACAAATAGAAAGAGATTGTCCAGAGGACACTACCTTTTTCATCAAGGAGAGGCAACAAGTACCATATACCTAATAAAATCGGGTAAGCTGAAACTCGTACAAACTGCCGAGGATGGCCATGAAACAATACTGGATGTATGCGGCCCCGGTGAAGTCTTAGGTGAATTGTCCTTTTATCAAGAACAAAATGAGTACTCAAGCGCCATAGCTATGGAAGAGGTTTGCATATGCTGTTTCAGTAAACTCCAATTTGAAGGGTTAATCAAACAAGATCCTTCGTTTGCCCTAAGGATTATTGGCTACTTAGGGCAAAAACGTTATGAAACCATGTTGAAATCAGGAAAAGAATCTGGATTACCCGTTAAAGAGAGACTGTTACAGCTTTTTTATCGTTTAGCTGAACAATATGGACAAGAAAGGCCGACCTCGACTTTGATAGATCTAAAAATCACCCAGCAAGAATTAGCTGATATGATCGGCTCTTCGCGTGTTATGGTCATTCAGGCACTTAAAGAGTTTAAAGCTGCTAATATAATTGACCGGGAAAATAGATATTTCGTCTTGAAAAACGACCCTTGCACCAGTATTCATACCTTCGAATAATGTAAGTTCTCTTTAACTCAGGTATGTCACTACAATTGCGAATCATTAAATCGAAAAAAGAGCACCCTTATTTGAGCGCTCTCCGGTCTAAACTGTCATGGATTGGTGTCATCTTAAATTCTTTATCTCCTCTTCGGACATACCTGTAATGTCGGAGATTGACAGTTGGCGAAGTTTTCGAAGCACAAACATTTTAGAATTTTTTCCTTTTTCCAATGATGTTTTTATGCGGATTATTTATTCCCATCGAAAATCTACCAATGTTTGTAAGACTTTATCATGGCAAATTCATGTTGATCATTCTCTAGTCCCATTGGAAGAATGCTATTTTAGCGCAATAAAAAAGACCCTCTTCAGGTCTCTTATAATTTCTTATAAACTTCTCCGCGAGGACCAATTTTGATGATACTAATTACTATGTTTTCATCATCTTTGCTAAATACAATTCTGTAATTACCAACTCTTAATCTGTAGTTGTCAATACTTTCTTACAATTTTTTAACATCACCAACCGGAAGTTGGTTTATAGCATTAATTATTCTAACTTGTGTATTTCTGTCCAATTTCTTTAAGTATTTAAGGCAATCTTTTTCATACTTAATATTGTATCTCATCTTTGTTTATCCCCAATTCTTTTAGAAGTTCATCTTGATCAATAAATTGACCTTTCGCTTTTACTTCTTCAAGATAGGACTGTTCTTCAGCAGTAATAAATTCATGTTCGGACTCATTAATTTGATCCCATTTGTTTTGGCTATCTCTAACCTTTAAAAATTCTGCTAAATCTATAATCGTTTTAATACTTTCCGGTTTTAATTCACCTTTTAAGATTTGCTCAATCTTTTGAGCTAAAGTCATACTAGCCCCTCCCCAAAGATCAATTTATTTCATCTTGCAAATATTTACAATTTATATCATAAATAATTAACTCTGGGTTATTCAAAAATTCATCTTTATTTCCTAGGATTCTTGGTATCATTATATAGGATTGAGACGCAAGATTACATATTTTTTCACATTTAGCGTGAAAGTAAAATGCTAAGAATTTCTGTTGCCTTATCCGTTTGCTTATAATAGGGGCATTTATCTCCTCGGCATTCATGAGGGTGTCGCAGGCTATAGGTACAAACGATCTGATCGGGAGCAGCCAAAGAGACATTAAAGAGCATTTGAGCCGAATTGATTGCCAAAAACCAAAAAATGTTTGCTCTGCCGTTTTTAACGAGTTCTAAAAAGTCTGTCCGACGTCAAAATAAATTCGTGCCGGTGAGGCACGGGGAGTTCCTGTTTCAAATGGCTGCTCATATATGTCTTTCAATGCCTAGGGAAAGGGAGGTTTGGAAATTCGGGCTTTTCTGCCTTTCGGTAAGCTAGCTTAATCCCCGTCAAAAAGGGCAATTTCGCAAAACCTCGCCCCCCACTTCCGCAACGACCTCCCGCCAGAGCTGCACAGGCTGCCGGGCCAATTC